>Ga0105051_10003792_pt1 | contig 18103 bp, 17 predicted proteins | sample FRY02_FD_78383 | JGI IMG/M metagenome (GOLD analysis project Ga0105051, IMG submission 78383) | Freshwater microbial communities from Lake Fryxell liftoff mats and glacier meltwater in Antarctica - FRY-02 (megahit assembly) | ecosystem: Environmental > Aquatic > Freshwater > Ice > Glacier... | reverse complement strand
GTTAAAAATGCAAGTTCTTTTTGAGAATTCCATTTGGCTTTGACAATTCTGTAACCATAGTTTGCCATTAATTTAGCTGCATTTGGACAATTAGTACGATGAATCTTTATTCCATCCCCGACGGTCACAAATCCAAAAACATCATCTCCAGGAATCGGATTACAACAAGCTGAAAGTTTGTAATCCAATTTCTGAAGATCTTCACCAATTAATAGTGTATCGCTGTCATCTCCTTTAACCTTCTTAGTAAATTGCTCATTTGGGATAAATTCTACCCTTTCAGGCTTATTTTCTATAACTTTTTCAGAGGTAACGAATTCTTTTAGCTGTTTGACATCAATCTTACCCTGAGCTACGTTATAAAATAGATCCAATGTTGATGAAAGCTTGAAATAGTAAGCAAGCTTGTAAAGATTATCTGAATTATAAGTGACTTTAAGGGATTTAAGCTTTCTTTCAAGGATTTCCTTGCCATTTTCGGCGATTTTGCGCTTTTCCTCTTTTAACGAGGATTTGATTTTTGATTTCGCTTTTGCTGTAACAACAAAATTTAACCAATCTTCTTTTGGCGACTGTTTGCTTGAAGTAATGATCTCAACCTGATCGCCATTTTGTAGTTTGTAGGATAGGGGCACCAATTTGTGATTCACTTTCGCACCAATGCAACTTGCACCGATATCAGTATGAATCTCAAATGCAAAATCGAGTGCTGTAGCATCTACCGGCAGTTGAATGAGTGAACCTTTTGGCGTAAAAATGAATATTTCATCTGAAAAGAGGTTCATTTTAAAATCATCCAAAAAGTCTAGCGCGTTTGACTCCGGATTACTCAGTAGTTCTCTTACTTTATGAATCCATTGATCAAGCCCGCTGTCATTATTCGGTTCTTCTTTGTATTTCCAATGTGCGGCGAATCCTTTCTCAGCAATCTCATTCATTCGTGTTGTACGGATCTGAACCTCAACCCACTGACCTCTAGGTCCCATTACTGTTGTATGCAGTGATTCGTAACCGTTGGCACGAGGTGAGGAAATCCAATCACGAAGCCTATCAGGATTTGGATGATACAGGTCGGTAACTATGGAATAGGCTTTCCAGCTATCAGATTTTTCATTTTCCGATTTACTATTTAGGATGACACGTACCGCAAAAAGATCATACACCTCGTCAAAAGGAATATTCTTTTTACGCATTTTTGTCCAGATAGAGTGTATCGACTTTGGTCTTCCATATAGATCTGCATCAAGACCCTGTTCAATTAATATATCCTTGATCGGTGCAATAAAATCTTTTATGAAATTTTCTCGTTCGGCTTTTTTCTCATTGAGCTGTTGAGCAATGAATTTATAGGTCACCGGTTCCATGTATTTCATGGAAAGGTCTTCAAGCTCTGATTTTAAGGTGTAAAGGCCTAACCTGTGAGCTAAAGGGGCATAGAGATATACGGTTTCAGAAGAGATTTTTAACTGCTTATCCCTAGGCATGAACTCCATAGTGCGCATGTTATGCAGGCGATCAGCGAGTTTAATCAATATTACCCTAACGTCATCTGCTAGGGTTAGTAGCATTTTTCTGAAGTTCTCAGCCTGCAAAGAGCTGTTGTAATCAAACACTCCGGATATTTTCGTTAATCCGTCAATGATTTTAGTTACTTTTTTTCCGAACTCACGTTCAATATCATCTAATGAAATGTCTGTATCCTCTACAACATCATGTAATAAGGCGCAGACAATTGAAGTTGTTCCCAAACCGATTTCTTCAGCAGCAATCTGAGCAACTGCAATAGGATGGTAAATATAAGGTTCACCTGATTTACGTCGCATGTTTTGATGGCTTTCAAGAGCCATATCAAAAGCAAGACGGATCATGCGTTTATCACCTTTTTGCATGGTCGATTTACACGCACGAAGCAAAGCCCTGTACCGCTTTAGTATTTCTTTCTTTTCAGCCTCCAGATCAATTACAATTTCTTTCATTTTGTCATGTAATAGCTATATTTTACTGAGTTGAGCACATTTGCCGGGTTACATTACGTACTTTTATGTATTAATATATAGAAAATTTAGCTGTAAATTTGTACACTATAAATTTATGAAATTTTTCAGGCTATCTGTAATTATTTGTCTGGTATTGATGTCAAAAATGACATTTGCCCAATATAAAAACGACCCAACCATAAAAGGGCCGAAAGATACTATTAGAGTTTCTGTTACTAATGTGGACAATGAGTTGATCCCTTGGATTGTTATTCCCGAAATTTCTATAATTAATACCCGCCTCTTCAGATCGCCAGAAGAGAAAGCAAAGTTTAATCGTTTGAGGTATAATGTGCTGAAGGTTCTGCCGTATGCAATGTATGCGAGGAGAAAGTACCAAGAGCTGCAAATGAATCTGGCAAACGTAAAGAATAGAAAGGAAAAGAGGATAATGATTAAGGCATTTGAAGGGGAAATCAAAGATATGTTTAACCGGGAGGTGAAAAATCTGACCATCACGCAGGGTGGAATTTTGATCAAATTAATTGACAGAGAAACCGGTACCAGTAGCTATGACTTGCTTAAAGATATGAAAGGCGGGATTACTGCATTTTTCTATCAATCTATTGCGAGGATTTTTGGCAATAATCTTAAAAATACCTATGATCCTCAGGAAGATCGGGATATTGAGGCCATCATTCAGTCCACAGGATATTACTCATACAGCTATTTATGAATAAAAAGTCGGTTTACCAGTTCAGTGTTCAAAAACTGAATGGGGAGCATGTGAATTTAGATAATTATAAGGGTAAGGTATTACTGTTAGTAAATATCGCTTCTGAATGTGGTTTTACACCACAGCTAAAGGAACTTGAAGCCCTCCGCAAGAATTATGAAAGTGAAGAGTTCGAAATTCTGGCCTTTCCTTCCAATGATTTTGGTGGGCAGGAGCCTCTTGAAGGCTTTGCACTAGGTGATTTTTGTGAAAAAAACTATGGAGTCAGTTTCCCAGTTTTTGAAAAGATTCGGGTCAGAGGTAGCTATGCTCACCCGCTCTATAAATTTTTATCAGATAAGAAGCTTAACGGAAATATTGGCGCCTCCCCAAGGTGGAATTTTCATAAATATCTCATCAATACCAAGGGTGAAACAGTAGATTTTTTTTACCCATTCACCAAACCAAATTCATCCAGAATTAAAAAGAAGATTAATAAATTACTGATTAAAGAGAAATTATGAAATTAGATTTGCTGGTATTTGCAGCTCATCCTGATGATGCCGAACTTGGTTGTTCGGGAACAATCCTGAAATATATTGCAGCCGGCAGGAAAGTTGGTATAATTGACTTCACCCGAGGCGAATTAGGCACTCGTGGTACCGCTGAAACCCGTGATCAAGAAACCGCAGCATCAAACCGGATTCTTGGACTCCATGTTAGGGAGAATTTGGGAATGCGAGATGGGTTTTTTCGGAATGATGAAGAGCATCAGTTAAACATCATTCAAATGCTTAGGAAATATACTCCTGAAATTGTATTTAGTAATGCTCTTCATGACCGCCATCCTGACCATGGAAAGGCAGGCGATTTGGTGAATGATTCCTTTTTTCTTGCAGGACTTTCAAAAGTTAAAACCGAGATCAATGGGAAAAATCAGAATGCATACAGGCCGCGATTATTGTTTCAATATATCCAGGACAGGTATATTGAGCCTGATATTTTGGTTGACATAAGCGATTTTTGGGATAAAAAAATGAAATGTATACATGCATTCAAAACTCAGTTCTTTAATCCAGATAGCGATGAAAATGAGACCTATATATCTTCCCCTTCTTTTCTTAAGGTGGTCGAGGCTAGGGCCCGAGAATTAGGAAAGTCTATGGGTGTGGAGTATGCTGAAGGATTTACTAGCAGAAAGTTGCTAGGTATTGACAATATATTCGATTTGAAGTAAGTACAGCTTAGTTAATTTATAAAGAAAGCCTGTAGGATAATTTTCCTGCAGGTTTTTTCATGTTCTATAATGAAGGAATGATGCTCTCTAATATCTCTAGTCCCTCATCAATATGTTGCTCTTCAATAATCAGTGCAGGCCTGAATCTGATCGTCTTTTCACCGCATCCGAGAAACATTACATTTTTTTTCATACCTGTAGTGATAAACTTGTCGCGCATACTCTTATTCGGGAAATCAAATGCGGTGATTAATCCACGACCCCTGACATTAGATATTTTTTCCTCCTTTTCCGAGATTTTACGCAGTCGTTCCTGAAGATAGTTACCCGTTATGCTGGCATTATTTAATAAGTTTTCTTCTTCAATGATCTCAAGTATTCGTGTTGATCTAACCATATCAACAAGATTACCTCCCCAAGTTGAATTGATTCTGGACGGAACTTTAAAGACATTTGTTTCGATTTCATCAACTTTTTTGCCAACTAGAATTCCGCAAACCTGCATTTTCTTGCCAAATGCCAAAATATCGGGACGTGCATTCACTCCGAAATGTTCATGTGCCCAGAATTTACCCGAAAGACCTACTCCGGTTTGTACCTCATCGTAAATCAAAAAACAATCGTTTTCATCCGAAATCAGTCTTAATTGTTCAAGAAACTCCTGACGAACATGATTGTCACCGCCTTCAGATTGAATGGGTTCGATAATTATGGCACAAATATCATCTTTGTTATCAGCAAAAGCTTGTCTGATTTGAGCAAGAGAAAGCGCTTCTCTTTTCTTCAGATCATCATAGCCTTCATCTGTAAATGGGAATTTTATATGCGGAACACTCACACGCGGCCAATCAAAATGAGCGTAATACTTAGTTTTATCGGGAATAGTGTTGGTTAAACTCATGGTATAGCCGGTACGTCCATGAAATGCCTTTTCAAAATGTAATACTTTGAACCCGCGTTCTTTGGTATATCCCTTTTCAAAATTTTTCTGAACTTTCCAGTCCATGGCAACTTTAAGCGCATTTTCTATGGCGAGTCCGCCCCCTGCAATAAAAAATGCATGTGGTAGGTAATCCGGAATACCAATTCGCGCAAATGTTTTTACGAACTGTGCGTACTGGGTTGTATATATATCAGAATTTGATGGATTGGTTAATGCAGCCAACATCAGATTTTTTTTGAACTCTTCATCATTTACCATTTTTGGATGATTATAACCCAATGGAACTGATGCGAAACAAGTGAAAAAATCTAATAATGTTCGCTGATGTTTAGAATCATAGATACGAACACCATTGCTTTTTTCCATGTCGAAAGTCAGATCATAACCATCGGCGAGGATATGTTTGCTGAGTGTTTCCTGAACATCTTCTGGCGAAATTGATAGTTTATACATGCTGATTAGGGTATACTCAAAATTATAAAAAAGTCCTCGAATGAGCAAATTTAGAGGTTTTGCATAGTTTTTTATCGAAAAATAGGTTTAAAACGTTTAAAGGTATTTTTTCAATTAATGTTTTTTCAAGTAAATGTTTAGATCCTAAAAAATCGAGATAAACATTGGCAGATTCTGCGTGAAATCGAGCAATTAGAATTTAAACCTCTCAGCCATACCCAATATTCCGGTAATTCCTCCGGTATGAACGGCGAGTATTTTTGAACCCTTGGCAAAGTGATCTTTATTGATTAGATCATAAATCGAATAGAACATTTTTCCGGTATAGACGGGGTCGATCAGTATTCCGCTTGAAGCCGCAAAATCTTTAATAAAATATAGCAGTTCATTACTCGTTTTTGCGTATCCTCCGAAATGATAATCCGGGTGAAATTCAAAAGAAGCTCCGTGTGTTTGGTTTTCAATCTCCTGTTTAAGAAAATCTGCCCCTTTTAAGACGGGAATGATATGCATTTTTGTGCGAACCGAGTTTTTTTTCAAACCCAAAAGAATACCTGTTGCGGTAGTACCGGTTCCTGCGGCGCAAAAGAGATGATCATAGACCTCATTAAGTTCATCTATCAGTTCTGAACAGCCAATTGTCGCTAAGCTGCCTGATCCGCCTTCGTCAATAAAATAGGCTTCAGGATCATGTTCGAAATGTTTGACGAACAGGGCTGGCTTATTAAGGTAACTTTCACGATCTACAAAGATCAATTGCATACCGAATAGCCTACATAACAGAAGTGTCTCATTTTGAAGCTCCTCGCCACGTACTATTCCTGTACTCCGAAATCCGAATTTTGCTGCTGCACAGGCAGTGGCAAGCAAATGATTGGAATAGGCTCCGCCAAAGGTAACCAGATGATTTTTACTAAGTTTTTCGGCCTCAAGGAGTATATATTTAAGCTTACGCCATTTATTTCCAGAGATATATGGGTGGATCATATCATCCCTTTTTATGAAAAGCTGAACTCCTTTTGAGCTAAAAAGAGGGTCAAATATTTCTTCTACCGGACTGTAAATTGGAAGATTGATCACCAGAGGATTCGATTAATCTATTTTCCTAAACCAAATCCGACACCCCCGTTGAATGAATTATATTCAGACATGCTGTATGAGCCGTAAATTCTGAAGAAGGCAAGATTTAATTGGAAACCAATATTTGTTCTGAAACCGCTGATATCAGTTTGTTTAATATTGATAGGATCAGTAAATACGGAATAAGTTCTTTGCCCTAAGGGGGTAATTCCATCAACTATTGGAAAATTACCCTTCACCCCCGCATCTGTCTTTGCAGTATTATAACCTAGACTTATAAATGGGGTAAAGAGTAGGATTCTTTTTGAAATAATGAATTCAGTATTTATTCCTGAAAATTTTGCTTCTATTCTTTGGTTTGAAAAATTAGTAGGTTGAGTAGCTGATGATGGTAGTGCACCGGCTGGTGCCGCTACGTTTAATGGTACTTCATAAGTGAACTGCGTATATCCGACAGCCAGAGCCAGATCGATAGGAAGAACCTTATCGGCCATACCAGATATCAACGGAATCAACTCAACTTTGATACCAGCTCCTAACATTCCGATAGATCCAAAATCACTGCCGAGTTTAACCGTAGGCATGGCTCTGACACTTAATTCAATACCTCGTGATAATCCGAGTGAGCCTTGAAGTTGTGGAGCCGGAATTAATCCTATTCCTGTACCTCCCGGCAGAGTAAAGGATTCTAATACCTGATTATTAGCATTATAAACAGTTAATTGGGTATTATTATCTTTTGAACCTGAGAGTGTTGGAGCTAAGGTTTGTGTCGGATTACTAGGTCTTACATTATTTGATAAGCCAATTTTGGTCACATCAAAGCTCTCATCCGGTTGTGGGACTACTGCGCCGGTAATGCCGAAACGAAGATCAAACCTCAATAGATTTTTCGAATGTGCAGTATTGTTCCAGCCGGAGTTTAATCCTACACCTAAACCTTTAAAAAGAGGTTTCAGATAGGCTTGGGCTAGTTTGGTAGCATCTGAGGGGCTTGATTTTATAAGACCGGATACATCACTCTGAGAAAATGAAAAGATTGGGAGAGTTAATAATAAGCCGGCAAGAATAATTCGGTAATATAGATGCTTTTTCATATTCAGAATATTGTTGATTACATTATAAAGTTAAGGTCTTTTGGCCAAAACTGATTGCAAGTGAGTAGGAATTACTTGTTTATTGATAAATTAACTAGTTAAGAATATGAATCAAGGTTTATGCCAAATTTCCACCGCAAAGATTTAATTTTGCAACATGATAGAGGATAATCAGGAATTAGAGGAGCACGATCTTTTTGAACATTTACGAATCGTAGTGGATAAAGGCCAGTCATTATTGAGACTTGATAAATTCCTGATTATTCGGACTGAGAATACATCCCGAAATCGGATTCAAAATGCAATTGATGCGGGGAATGTTTTAGTAAATGAAAAAGTTGTAAAGGCCAGTTATAAAGTAAAGCCCCTTGATGTTATTTCGTTGGTTTTGCCTCATCCACCTCGCGATACCGAAGTTTATCCCGAAAATATTACGATAAATATCATTTATGAGGATGATGATGTGATAATGGTCAATAAGGCTGCAGGAATGGTTGTTCATCCTGGATTCAATAATTATACCGGTACTCTGGTAAACGCACTTGTATATCATGCTCAACAATTACCTCAAATGCCCGGAAATGAAGGGAGACCGGGTTTAGTGCATCGGATTGATAAAGATACTTCAGGGCTTTTACTAGTGAGCAAAAATGAATGGTCAATCACTTTTCTTGCCAAGCAGTTCTTTGACCATAGTATCGCCCGTAAATATATTGCACTAGTTTGGGGAGATTTGGCGGAAGACGGAACAGTAAAGGGTTATATAGGGCGCAGCGTTAAAGACCGGAAAGTGATGGCTGTTTATGATGATGAAGAGAAGGGCAAATGGTCGGTTACCCACTATAAAGTTCTTGAGCGCTTCAACTATGTCACTCTGATTGAATGCCAGTTGGAGACCGGCCGGACACATCAGATTAGAGCTCATATGAAGCATATCGGGCATCCTTTGTTTAATGATAGCACTTATGGCGGCGACCGAATTCTAAAGGGTACAATTTTTAATAAATACAGACAGTTTGTAGAAAATTGCTTTGAGTTAATACCAAGGCAGGCCTTACATGCAAAGTCTTTAGGATTTATTCATCCAAGTACCCGAAAATTTGTTCACTTTGAAACAGAATTGCCTGCTGATTTTACTGTAGTGCTTGAAAAGTGGCGCAATTATGTTAAAGAATAAATATGAGTTTAGAGTATATTAATTTTAACGGAAGTATTCTTCCGGCTAATCAACTGATATTTAGAGCAAATAATCGTGGTTTTCGTTATGGCGATGGGCTTTTTGAATCCATGCGTTTTTTAAAGGGGAAATTGAAATTTCCTGAAATGCACATTGACCGTATTCAAAAGGGTATGAAACTGCTCAAGTTTGATAATTGTTCCTTAATTGATACTTGGTTTATCCGCGAAAAAGTTGAAGAACTACTTAGAAGAAACAAGACTGGCGCTGATGCGAGGATCAGATTAACAGTTTTTCGTGATTCAGAAGGCTTGTACAGTCCAGTTTCGAATAAATTCGGCTATCTCATTGAAGTTCAGAAACTTGAGGAAAGTCAGTATGTTTTGAATAAAAAAGGACTCATTATTGATGTCTTTGATGAAATTCCCAAGCCGGTAAACGCCCTCTCGAATCTAAAAACCTGTAATGCAATGATTTATGTCTTAGCAGGCATTTACAAAAATCAGAATGCTTTTGATGAGGTACTGATCCTGAACCAACATGGTTTTCTGTGTGAATCCGTGAGCAGTAATGTCTTTGTTGTTTACGACCGTAAGTTATATACTCCTTCCCTGAATGAAGGCTGTATCGCAGGAGTTATGCGGCAAGTCGTGATCAGGCTTGCAAAGGAAAATAATATTGAGATGGTTGAAGCTCAGATAAATCCGGATATTTTGAATGCTGCTGATGAGGTATTTTTAACCAATGCTTCAAAGGGAATTCAGTGGGTGATGGGTTACAACAACAAAAGGTATTTTAATGAAGTGTCCAGATTCCTAAATGAAAAACTGAATTTACTTTAACGCAGGTTAGATATTAGATTAGAATATTTATTTATTGCGTATACGGTGCCCCGTCATCATAGTTTTTTAGGTTTCTTTAGCTTGGAAAGCTAAGTTCTGCGCGCTTTTTATTGGAAGTCCCGCTTTGCGCTCATACTGCTCAAGCCTTAATCACAGGCCGGTATCCACTACAATCGGGTTTAAGTTTGGTCAGGAAGTGCTATTAATTCCTGACATATCCTTCTCTGAAATTGATAGTTATCACAACGAAATTACAGCCTTACTCCCCTTAAAAACTCATCTACTTTCATTCGCTTTTTACCTTCCAGTTGTAAGTCCTTGACTGAAATAAAGCCGTCGCGGCATACAAATTTGAGATAAGTTTTATTATCGCTTAATACTTTACCCGGCATATCAGCAATCGCTTTTTCTTCGGCAGTTGCGCTGTAAATTTTGAGTATTTTATCCTGTAGCTGGCAAAATGCAGCCGGATGCGGACTCAATCCCCGGATCAGGTTAAAAACCTCCTTAACAGGTCGATCCCAGTTGATCTGACAATCTTCCCTGAAGATCTTTGGAGCTTTTTTTAGTTCATTTTCCTGATTTCCGTGTTGTGGTATTTCTTTGTATTTTCCTGCTTCAATTGCTTTGACAGTTTTTACCAGTAATCCGGCGCCAATTACCATGAGCTTATCATGCAGATCACCGGCGGTATCATTTTCATCAATGTTAAGTTCTTCAGTAAATAATAAATCTCCGGTATCAATCTCTTGTTTCAAAAAAAATGTGCTTACACCACTTAGTTTTTCACCATTAATAATTGCCCAGTTGATTGGTGCTGCCCCACGATATTGGGGTAACAGAGAGGCATGTAAGTTTATAGTGCCTTTCGGTGGCATATTCCAGACCAGTTCGGGCAACATCCTGAAGGCTACAACTACCTGAAGATCAGCATTCAATGCTTTCAATTCTTTTAGAAAATCAGGATTTTTCAATTTTATAGGCTGTAAAATTCTTAAACCTTTTTCAGTAGCAAATCTTTTAACAGCAGATTCGTTAATTTTTTGTCCTCTTCCTGCGGGTTTATCAGGTGCAGTTATAACTCCAACAATATCACATTCTGCATCTAATAGGGCACTTAAGGAGGCAACCGCAAAATCAGGGGTGCCCATGAAAACGATTTTCATAATTAATTAATTAATTGACAGTTGATAATTGAGAGTTGATAATCATTAGTGTCCAGTTAAATTTTTTGTTCTTCGATCCCGAAGGTGGTCTAATGTTTAATAGAAATATTATTAAGTCCCGTTTCCGACCCCGAAGGCGGTCGAATATGATAATTTCAAATACATGCGACCGCCTTCGGGGTCGGGATTTTCGTGTCGGGTAAGTCTATAAACATTTGACCCCTCTGGGGTCAGTGTATAAATTCTAACCTAGATTGCAATCATCAAGGTTGAAAAAACCCTTGAATTAAGATATTGCACCTCGGAGCTTAAGCTTATCTGTCTTTGTAGAGAGTCCTTGTTTGTTGCAAATGTATAAAAACAGCGGATTTTATAAAAATTTGATGATTTTATCCGCTTTCTTATTTTTACCGGACAACAATAGTTCAGAACTGACAGTTACCATTATGATTTATTCATAGAGCAAATATTTTTTCCGCATTATCTTATATTGAGAGAGTCCGGGTTCCCAACTTTGGCGGATTTCTGCTTCAGATTTGCCGGCTATGATTTGTTGTTTCAGATCGTATGTTCCTGCGAGCTTATCAAAGTTACCCATCTGGTTGCTTTGCTTGAAATCAAAGAATTTGTCTTTATTTGGATAGGCTTTATAAAGCTCAATTAACCAGCTAAGATTAATCTTTGCTTCCTTTCTGATTTTATTGCTATTATAATGTCTTAAGTCAATTCCAAAGCATTCCTTGTCCATGTGTAATGGAGTTTCGCTCATTCCTTTAATACTTTTTGGAATAAAAGAGAATTTGTATTTATCCTTCAGATCAGGATTCCCAAGAACGGTGAAGGGGAAATAGGTTCCGCGCCCCTGACTAATAATTGTACCTTCAAAAAGACAAAGTGAGGGGTAAAGTAATATGGATTGGGCTGTGTTCAGGTTTGGAGATGGTTTTACCGGCAAAACATATGGCGTAGCGTGGGTATAATTTGCAATTTTAATGATCTTAATTTTACATTTCACTTTATTTGCCATCCAAGCTTCTCCGTTAAGCATTTGAGCATATTCTGCAATAGTAAGTCCGTGTGTTATTGGAATAGGATTATAACCGATACCTGATCTGAGTTTTGGATCAAGGACAGGCCCATCCACATAAAAACCATTCGGGTTAGGTCGATCCAGGATCAGAACTTCTTTATCGTTTTCTCCGCAGGCTTCCATAACGTGCTGAAGGGTATTGATATAAGTATAAAACCTTGTGCCAACATCTTGTATATCATAGACCATCAGATCTACATCAGCCATGTCTTCCTTTGTAGGTTTTAAATGTTTCCCATAAAGAGATATTACCGGTAATCTGGTTTTGGAATCAAAACTGTCATCAACTTTAACACCGGCACTGGCATCTCCACGAAAACCATGTTCAGGGCCATAAATCTTAACAATTTTAACTCCAAGTTTAAGAAGGCTATCAACTACAGTGGTATTACCAATAACTGAAGTTGGATTCACTACCATTCCTATCCGTTTTCCTTTAAGATAGGGTAGATACTTGTCGATCTGCTCGGCACCAGTAAGCAGTTTGTCATTAATACTTTTAATGGGCTTAATAGCCAGATTTTTCTTGCTTAAAGAAAAAATTTTTGGTGGATTAGCCTTCACTTTGTCTGTATTAAATGGAAAGACTAAAATGGCAGCTAAAATAAAATAGATAGAACGGTACATAGTCAATGTTAATTTTTGAAGTAAAAAAGCTTGATAATGGTTCTTTATGAATTGGTTCAGAAACGAATTTAAAAAAAATGCATCTTTGTTAAAGGTACAAAAAAAACCATTTCAGGATTGAATTTACCCCTTTTCATTGCAAAACGAATATCGTTTAATTCCAAACGAACATTTTCGAAGCTAATTGTGCGTATCGCAATTCTTGGGATTATGCTGGGCTTAGCGGTCATGATTCTTGCAATCGCGATAGTCAAGGGCTTTAAATCGGAAATTCGTGAAAAAGTGCGTGGCTTTTCAGGGGATATTCAGATATCTAAATTAAACCTGAACACATCCTATGAAAATACGCCTTTCAGTATGCCAGATTCCTCCGTTCAAAGAATCACTAAGCATGAGGATATTGAATTTATGCAAGCAATTGCCACTAAGCCTGGGATTATTAATACCAATGAAGAAATTGAGGGGGTTGTATTAAAGGGGGTAGATAGAAATTATAACTGGGAGTATTTCAGGAAGATACTTGTTGCAGGTAAGGTTATAGATTTTTCTGATACGCTGAAGTCAAAAAAACAGATTCTGATCTCAAAATATATAGCAGACCGGCTCAAATTGAAGGTAGGGGATGATTTTCTGATGTATTTCATCGAAAACTCCTTGCGTAAACGTAAATTTCAGATAGTTGGAATTTATAACCTTGGTGTTGAAGAGGTGGATAAATTATTTGTGATTGGAGATATTGCTTTGGTCAGGAGCCTTAATAATTGGGCTGTATCTGATGTCGGCGGATATGAATTAAGAGTTACTGATTTCGACAGACTTGATGAAATTGAAGCCGGAGTATACGATGATCTAGGTATTGAACTTAAATCGTATAGCATAAAGCAGTATTATCCTAATATTTTCGAATGGTTATCCCTTCTGGATGTCAACACCCAAGTGATTCTAATTTTGATGTTGGCAGTTGCGGTTATTAATATGATTTCGGCACTTCTAATCATGATTCTTGAGCGTACAAATATGATTGGAATACTCAAGGCTCTGGGTAATACTAACTGGCAGATTCGCAAGATATTTCTTTATAATGCAACTTACATTATCACCTTGGGTCTTTTAAGTGGAAATATTTTAGGAGTTGGACTTGGCTTATTTCAGTCGCAAACACATTTTTTTACCCTTGATCAAGCATCTTACTATATTGATTTTGTACCTGTCCAATTGGATGTTATGGATATTCTGTTATTGAATGCAGGAACCTTGCTAATCAGTATTTTTGTATTGCTGCTGCCTTCAATGCTTGTGACAAGAATATCGCCATTAAAAGCCATTAGGTTTAAATAAATCATTCTTTTCTAATAATCAACAAAACTTTTTTATCCGGATTTTTGCCAAGTTCGGGAGATGGTCTAACTGCTTTTAGCACTACTGTGTAACACATATTATTCAGCCAAATTATTGCATTGTCTTCAGTATTGTTTTTTGTATCGCAAAAACCCAGACAAAGCTCAGTGAAAACTTCAGCACCGGAATTATCAAACATTCTTAATTTAATCTTGGCATTATTAGCACTGATACAGTATGCATTTATCGGACATCGGCTGTCATTGATTGATTACGTATCAGAAGTTCGAAATGATACATTGATCTGAAAAAATACTTTTTAGATAAAATTTAGAATGGGCAGAGCTTATAAGTGCAGGGTTTAATTCTATTCTAAAGGAGTTTATTTTTGATTTTTTGCTTCGTTCCAGAAAATATCCATTTCAGATAAAGTCATGTCTTTTAAGTTTTTGCCAAGCTCTTTTGCCTTGCTTTCGAGATATTGAAAGCGTTTAATAAACTTCTTATTTGTTTTTTCAAGAGCATCTTCGGGGTTGATATCGATGAAGCGTGCATAGTTGATCAGTGAGAACATCAGATCACCAAATTCTGCTTCAGCTTTCTCTTTATCAATTGCTGTATTGTCATCTGTGTTGAATTCATCTCTAAACTCTCTTAATTCTTCCTCAACTTTATCCCATACCTGTGTTTTTTCTTCCCAGTCGAAACCCACGCCCCTTGCTTTTTCCTGAATTCTTGAAGCTTTAATCAAGGCAGGTAGTGAAACCGGAACCCCTTCGAGCACTGATTTATTCCCTTCTTTTAATTTCAGTTGCTCCCAATTACGTTTTACATCTGCTTCATCCTTAACCTGTACATCACTATAAATATGAGGATGCCTGTGGATCAGTTTATCGCAGATGCCGTTCAGGACATCAGTCATGTTAAAGTGATTAGTTTCTGAGGCGATGCGGGTATAAAATACGAGGTGGAGCATGATGTCACCCAATTCTTTTCTAATCTCGTTCATATCCCCTTCCAAAATCGCATCAGAAAGCTCATAAGTTTCCTCAATTGTGAGGTGTCTGAGGGATTCTAGGGTTTGTTTTTTGTCCCAAGGACATTGCTCGCGAAGGGTATCCATAATCGTTAACAATCGTTCAAATGCAGTTCTGGGACTATCGGCAGAGGGAGGGATGGGATTTGCGGACATTTATTGAGATTTATGAGAACAAAAATATGCTTTTGATCTTGTTTTTTTTGGGGAGAAAAAATAATGTGGTTCAATTATAAGCCTCTGCGATATTTTACAATGTTTACCATTTAATAATTAATACTCTACAGCTGATCGTATGAAAAGGTTTATTTGCTATTTTTCTGTGTAAAAGCAATTTTAATTTAAGTCGAAATTATGATGCTGACTTATGGCAAATTGTCTGGATCACAGATGAAGCAGATAAAAGGATTATGGAAGAGTTAAAGTATAAGGATATCACAGAAAAAATAATAGGAGCTTCGTTCGAAGTTCATAAATTTTTAGGCAATGGTTTTCAGGAAGTCATTTATCAAAGGGCATTAGCTCATGAAATGAATCAAGCTAGACTTGATTTTGTAAGAGAAATTGAACAAGCTATATTCTACAAAGAATTAAAGAAGGCAATAGGTACAAGGCGAGCTGATTTTGTGGTAGAAGGAAAAGTTTTGGTAGAGCTAAAAGCACATGTAAAATTAGAAGATGTACATATGGCACAAGCACTCAATTATTTAAAAGCATACCAACTAGAGATTGGATTACTCATTAATTTCGGCTCCAAAAGCTTAGAATTTAAACGCCTAATACTTTTACAAAGTTCAGCGAAATCCATTAATCGATAAAATCAGCGATTCAGACAAATGTAATATGTTAATGGCACGACGCTGCAGTATAAAGGGAATATCGCCTAAGTAGATTTTAACATGCTACTATGATCGGTTTATAAATAATAGGCCGCAAGAATAATTCACAATTATAAGCTATTCGCATCTAAATGTTTAATTGTTATTTTTGTATATGGTACAGCCACTGGAAAAACAATATATTCTTAAAGAATTATCAAACAGGAAACATCGTCTAGCAGAATTCGGTGTTGAAGAGATTGGTCTTTTTGGTTCCTTTTTACGCGGCGAAGAGAATAATGCGAGTGATATCGATTTGCTGGTAGAATTGAGCAAGAATCGCAAGACTTTTCGGAATTTCTTAGCTTTAAACTACTATTTGGAAGAAATTTTTGGTCGGAGGGTTGAATTAGTAACCAGACAATCTTTAAGCCCTTTTATTGGTCCGCACATCTTAAGAACGGTAGAGTATGCATCTCTCGCAGGTTGATTTCTTACGTCATATCCTTGCCGAATGCGACTACCTCTTAAAAGAGTTGGAAGATAACAGCTTTGATGATTTCGTTGGGGATGAACGCTTAATAAAAGCTGTTTGCAGAAGTCTAGAAATTATCGGCGAAGCAAGTAGCAAAATCCATCCAGACCTGAAATCAAAACATAATTACATTCCTTGGCGTGAGATGAGTGATATCCGAAATAGAATAATTCATAATTATTTTGGTGTTGACTATGATATCGTTTGGGATTCAGTTAATACAGATATACCAATTTTAAAAGACTGTATTGAGGCAATCATAGAACAGGAAAAATAAATTATCTTTTATTTCCTAAAGTACGATTACTGGGCATTGGGCCAAATAGCTCAGATATAAAATTGCATATTATAGGTTCCAATAATATGCTTATGCAAGAGAATACAAGAATATATAATTGGATACCTCTAAATTTTAACCGCCCTTAACATTTCACGTTTTCCGGCTGCGCCGGGTGCTTTTTCAATTGCAAATCCCAAACTTTTCATTGTTCTTTTAAGATCTCCAGTAATGGCATAAGTAACAAAAATACCACCTGGTTTTAAGAATTTGCTAATGTGTTTGAGGGATTGATAATCCCACATTTCAGGTTGGTGAACTGCTGCAAATGCATCAAAGTAGATGACATCAAAAAGCTCCATAAGATTGAAATCGAGCATTGTTTTGTGTTCTATTTTTAATGAACATAAATTGCAAATCTGCACTTCATGCTTTAATGCTTTCTGGTACTGGCTTGAAAAGGAATCCCAGAGTTCATTTGAGATATAGTTATCATATCCGGTATCTCCGATAATTACCTGATTGAGGGGATAGGCTTCAATACCGGTATACTCGAGTTCAATGCCATTTGCTGTACAAAAATCTGCAGTAATTAAAAAATTGAGCCCTGTTCCAAAACCAACTTCTAGAATACCGGCTTTTGTCAGTCCGCTTTTTTCAAGGAAATACCGCAAGCCAGTATCGAGAAATACATGTTTACTTTCCTGTAAAGCACCGTGACGGGAATGATAATTCTCGCCAACTTTTTCATTAAAAAGAGTTTTCGAACCATCGGCAGTGAGGGCAAAACTTAAATGATCCATGCTATTGAAAATTCTTATTGGTTTGTTGAATCACCTGATTAATTAACTTTTGTGCCGCGTTCAACCCATCGACCCCAAATTTCATTGTAGGTATGAATTTCGGAGGTTTGAACTCCGTTTTGTTTATAAACTGGATGACTCTGGTTAACCCATTCAAAGATACCTCCATAAAGATTTTGGACGTTTTTATATCCGGCAACAAGTAATTTTTCTCCGATTTTTTCGCTTCTTATCCCAACAGAGCAATAGACGATAACAGTTGAATTCCGTGGGATATCATAAATCTTTCTCATATCAAACCAGAAACTCCCAACATTTCGCGCATTTTTAATATGACTGACATTAAATTCATCCTCTTCTCGGGTGTCAAAGATGTAGAGGTTGTATTTATCGATTTTTATAAATTCATCAATCGAGATCAGCGGGACTGTATTCTGGTAGATGCTATCCAAGGTTTGCTTGTATTCAGGATTTTTTATCTGAGCAATCAATTCGCTGCTAAAGAAACAAAAAAGTATAATGAAATACTTGTACATAGAAAGTATTTAATTGGTTTGTAGATTTGCATTTTATTATAACTATAATATCAGCATTATGTTGTGTGAATTTGTCATAAAATTGTTTTTTATTATGGCATTTGATGTGCTGTCATAAAATTCAATTGTAAAAAGGTACAGATGCCACCCGGGTTTATTTCAAATGGCTTTGGTATTTTTGTCGGGCTGCCCCTCCCTATGAAATACTGTTTTGGGTAAAATAAACCTTGCCGCAGGAGGTAGCTTCCGGCTGCTGGTAATTTAAAACGGAAGGCTATTTCTTGCCGGAACTACTCTGTAGGAAAGGACTGAACTGACCTATACTTCACAAGTTTTGCTTTCAAAAATAAAATTAAT
>Ga0105051_10003762_pt1 | contig 18187 bp, 15 predicted proteins | sample FRY02_FD_78383 | JGI IMG/M metagenome (GOLD analysis project Ga0105051, IMG submission 78383) | Freshwater microbial communities from Lake Fryxell liftoff mats and glacier meltwater in Antarctica - FRY-02 (megahit assembly) | ecosystem: Environmental > Aquatic > Freshwater > Ice > Glacier... | reverse complement strand
GTTCAGGGCGTTCGGTTCGTTCACCGCGTTCACCGCGTTCAGGGCGTTCGGTTCGTTCACCGCGTTCGTTTCGTTCGGTCGGACTTAGCCGCTCGCTTCTTGCAGGAGCTTCCGATTCACTTGCCTGGGTCCGACGGGCCGGTCGCGATGGTGGCAATTCTGCCGGAGCAGCGGAACTTCCCCACGAATCCGGTTCCGAGTCGTCGACCAATCCAGAACCAAAGCCGCGTCGAGGGCGAGCGTTTGGCCGCGTCTCTTCGATGGCGTCGCTTCGTGCGATCACTTCAGGCTCCGGTGAACGGAAGCCCGACGATGGACGCTCACGTTCAGGCTTGATAGCCGGATGTTTTTCTTCCGCAGGCGTCTCGATTTCGGCCTCTGGGGCTGTTTTGATTCCCAAAGTACCGATCAACGTGTCCCAGGCAGAACGCTTGGCGGGCTTTTCAACCGGTGCTGGCGGTTCAGGGATCTGAAAGCCTGGCACGACGGGATCGGGACGCCGATCAACGATCTCCGCCAGCGGATCTCGCTTGACTGAGCTCTCATTCGCGGGGGAAATCCTGGCGGCTTCTGCGGCCAATGTTTTTGCCGCAACCGAGTTTTCACGTGGGTTTTCGGCTTCCGGCTTCTTTTTTGTAGCTTCTTTCGCGACGGGTTCGGCAGGACCTGGCGTGCCAAGGATGTTAGCGAGAAGTTTCCAGTGGTCGGACATCATTAGTAAATGCAGTGCAATTTATTTTTCGGATCGCGACAAGTTCGCGTTCAACGCAGGCTATATGTATAGCCCTCACAACGGTTTCACCAAAGCCCGACCCACGGTTTTTGTCTGCAAATGTCTTCCACAAAACCACTTCGACCTCTGATTATCCTCGGAACCCGCCCGGAAGCGATCAAGCTCGCGCCGTTGATTCTCGCTTGCAAACGAAACTCCGCCCTCGCGCCGATTGTCTGCAGCACGGGCCAACATCGTGAAATGCTGGATCAGGTCCTTGGTTATTTCGAAATCAAACCCGAAATCGATCTGGGGCTGATGAAGCCGGGACAAACGCTAGCCGGCCTCACAGCCGCCTGCATCGGCGCGGTCGATCGCACTGTTCACGAACAAAGACCCGACGCGATCGTGGTTCAAGGTGATACCACGACCGTAATGGCGTCTTCCATGGTTGCATTTTACCACCAGATCCCGATCGTCCATGTCGAAGCGGGGCTGCGCACTGGCGATCTCCTTGCCCCCTGGCCGGAAGAATTCAATCGACGGGTGACCGGAATCGTCACCACGCTTCACTGCGCCCCGACGCAGGGCGCGGCTGACGCCTTGCTTCGTGAATCCGTCCCCATAACCTCCATTCGCGTAACGGGAAACACCGTCATCGATGCGTTGCTGATGGCAGTTGAACGTGAGCGTGGGCGTGGCGAACAGTGGCACATTCGCTATCCGATGGTCAAAAAAGGACCAGTCCTGCTGGTCACCGGCCATCGACGCGAGAATTTTGGGGATGGTTTAGCGAATATGTGTGACGCTTTGAGTGAACTCGCTGCCATGCATCCTGACTTGCAAATCATCTATCCGGTTCATCTGAACCCCAACGTCATGGGGCCGGTGCGAGAACGTCTCGGTGGCTTGGCAAACATTTTTCTGACGCCACCTGCAGAGTACCCCGAGTTCGTTTGGTTGATGGACCAAGCGACAATCGTGCTCACCGATTCCGGTGGTGTTCAGGAAGAAGCTCCTTCACTGGGCCACCCCGTCCTGGTCACTCGCGACAAAACCGAACGCCCGGAAGCAATTGACGCAGGATTGGCGGAGTTGGTGGGGACCAATCGCGAAAAAATAGTGAACCGAGTGTCACAGTTGTTAGCCGCCCCGAAATCAACGTTGCCACTTCCCGAGAACCCCTATGGGGATGGCAACGCTTCGAGCCGAATCGTGGACTGGATGCTGGAGACTTGGCGATAAGTTCGGTTGTCGGTCACTGCCATTTTCGCAGCCCTGCGTTCTCAACCGCAACGCAGGCCCTTCGCCGTCATTGATGTTGCCATCTCGCTTGCGACTGCCCAGTTTTGCAATCGTGCACAACGATCATCGACGCTCGGATGAAGCCACGATGCTTTTCCAGGCGAATGATCTTGGCGAGTGACCCAGCGAAGTGCTTGGCAATATCGATCGGCAGCACCTTGATAACGACAAGGCGGTTGCAATTCGGCAGGCAAATCCAACGACCTGACGCAGGCCCAACGGTCCGCATCGTACTCCGTCGCGTGCGCTATCCAGCGGAGAGACAACAGCGTCACCACGACCGCAACCAAGTTTGAAGCAACCGTGATGATGGGAGTGGACGGAAACGCAGCTGAAACCAGCCCCGCTCCTGCCCAGCTTGGCAACAGCACCAGCATCCGAAGCCAAATGTGATAGCGACGCACATGAGCAATTTCGTGCAGCATTACCATGGCAAGATCTTGGCGAGGCATTTCCGCCAGAAGCCGATCGGTCACAATCATGGAACGAAGCCCAGGCAAAAAACCCGCAACCACGGCGTTATAAGATTTCATCCCCGTATCCCAAACTCGCACCGGGAGACGCTTTACACCACAACTGTCCAACAACCCTTCAACCCAATCCATTTCAGGTCCAGTGAGCGGTCGCGTCTTCCATGCCTTTCCAATGATCACTGGCACCAGCAATGGAATACACACAATCGTGAATGCCGAAATGATTGCCGCGGCCGCCTGCTCGTCGAACCATTCTGAATAGCGAAGCAGATCGGTGCCAAGCAAAATGGCAAATACGGGAATGAGAATCCAGCCGCCTGTGGCAATCAGGGTTGATACCAGTTCGTTGACCGTACGCAGCCCGCTTGATTTCACATAACTCATCGCGACGCCGTAGCGATGTTCACTGATCCACGTCGACGCCGTGATGCCAAGCCCCGGGGCGAGCAACGCCATTGTCTGCAACGTCATCGACGACTCAAACCATGGCCAAGTCTTAACAGCGGAAGCGAGACGAAATCCAATTAAACAAACGGCCGATACCGCCAGCCCCATCCAGCGAAGTGCGTCGAGCTGTCGCTCTAAGATGCGAGCGACGCCAAGATCATCGAAACCGGAAGCAACCGCCCTTCGCGCCGCCGATGAAGCCGTCTGAGCGAGCACAATCCAAGCGGAGACAAGCATCACCGTCGCCCCAAGACAACAACCCAGCGGCACGTTCTCTGCAGGAAGGGAGCCGAAAGCGAGAGCCGAAACGACGAGGATGAACCAGTAAAGTGTCATGGCCCACAGCGTAAGCCAAGAATCGACAATCGGCGTTGCGGATTTGCGATGTTCCGATGGTTCGCAGGAGAGATATTTCTGCTTGTATCGATCTTATCGATCTTATCGATCTTATCGATCTTATCGATCTTATCGATCTTATCGATCTTATCGATCTTATCGATCTTATCGATCGTTACGACGGACTTAATAAGCTTCTGGTTGTCGCCATGCGACCAGAAGCGTTTTGAGCAGGATGCGGCAATCCAGCCACAGGGACCAAAAACGGATGTACTCGTGGTCCAGGTCAACGCGTCTCTGCATCTTTTCAAGCGTATCGGTTTCACCGCGACAACCATTGACCTGCGCCAAGCCCGTGATCCCTGGCTTGATCTTGTGACGAAGCATGTAGCCACGAATCTGACCGCGATACAACTCATTGTGCGCCGTCGCGTGCGGTCTTGGGCCCACCAACGACATACCGCCATCAATCACGTTAAACAACTGGGGCAATTCATCCAAACTTGTTTTACGAAGAACCGCTCCAAGCGGTGTGATTCTCGAATCCCCTTTGGTCGCTTGTTTGACATCGGGGCCATTATCACACGTCGTCATCGACCGAAATTTCCATATACAGATCTCCTGGCCGTTTAAGCCATAACGGCGTTGGCGAAAGAAGACGGGGCCTGGGGATGTGAGTTTAATTGCAATCGCTATGCAAAGCATGGGCACCGACAGCATCACAAGTCCCACACAGGCAAAAACCAAATCCGTGATGCGCTTTCCGGCGCCATCAATGCCCCGCAGCGGGTTCTCAAAGATACTAACCGCAGGTAATCCACCGATCGTTTTAAAGCTTGAATGCAACATTTCGAAAACAAAAAAATCGGGAATCACATACACCGAGGCTGTTGAATCTCGCAAACGATCCAATAGGCAGCGAATCCGTTCCTCCGCTCGCATGGGTAGTGTGATTAGTACCGTATCAATCATCCCTTGCTGCGAGTCAGAAACCATTTGCTCCAGGTTCCCGATCAACGGACGGACTTTTGAATCTCCATCCTCACGCGTTGCCTGGCGGTCATCGTAGTATCCGACAAAGTGCCAGCCCCATCCTGAATCGCCGCGAAGATTTTCTTCCGCTTGACGTCCGAGATCATTCAATCCGGCAATGGCAACACGCCTCAAACCAATGCCCTTACGCATCATCCCATGACGAACGATTCGGGTCGCCATGCGGCAAATGCCGATGACCGCGGGCGTCAAAACAATCCAAGCCAAGATCATCGATCGCGAATAGAGGCCGCCCGCTTTCGCGACGAAGGCCAAAAGCGAAAGAAGCAAAATCGTGCTGACCCAGGTCATCGCAACCGCGGACACTTCCTGGTTAACATTGTCGATATGATCTTGTTGATGAAGCCCGACGGCTCGTCCCACGACCAGAAAAATGATGGTCGCAAGCAGGCCAGCGACTAAGACCGATTCATCCAAGATTTCGTTGCCTGCGGTCACCACCAAGGCAAGCGAAGCGATCACCGCGCACGCATCCAATGCCGGCTGCAGAACGTCACGCCACTGACGATGGCGACGAATAGAAAGGCTAGACAGCGGCACGAGAACACTCGAAGAAAAAAGCAACGTACTAGATCGTCATAACTCTAGGTCGCGTTTTCGCTCGCCCAGTCCATTCCCAGGTCAAGCCACACCGCTTGGTGGGTCAAAGCACCGCTGCTGATACGTTCTACACCGGTCCTGGCAATTTCAGCGATCGTGTCAATCTTAACGTTACCGCTTGCCTCCAGCTCCACTTCCGGCGAGATCCGATTGCGCATGCTGACCGCTGCCCTCAATTGTTCAAGGGAAAAGTTATCAACCAGCACGATGTCTGGTTTTGCGAGCAACACATCCTCCAATTGTTCAAGCGAATCGACTTCAATCTCAACCATCTCGGGTGCCTTCATCGATTCTGCTCGACCTCCCGACCAAGCCCGTGCTCGCTCCGCCGCCGAACGTGCGGATAACAAGCCATGCTTCCCATCGATCAACTCGCCAGCCAGAGCCAAGTGATTATCTTTCACTAAAAAGCCATCAAACAACCCCGTCCGATGGTTATTTCCGCCTCCACAGCGAACGGCGTACTTTTCAAGTCTGCGGTAACCCGGGGTTGTTTTGCGAGTGTCATAGAGGCGCGACTTGGTTCCTGCCAACTGTTGTGCAAACTGAGAAGTCAATGTCGCGACACCGCACAAACGGCTTAGGAGATTAAGAATCAATCGTTCGCAGGTGAGCAGATCCCGAGCATTGCCGGTCAGCTTCAAAATGGGCATTCCGACGGGCAACGCCTCACCGTCTTGGATCATCATCTCGATATCCAAGTCTGCATCCGTCTCGTCGACGATCCAAGGCACCGCTACCAAACCAGCACAAATCCCAACTTGCCTTGATACGACGTCACAGCGTCCCCGTCGATCCTGGCTAATCAGACAGACCGTTGTCCAATCAATCGAGCGATCAAGATCTTCGCGGACCGCCAAGCGAATCAATTGACGACAATCGTCTTCCATCGCCGCGTCCGCCAGCACGGGGGCATAGTCTCGACGCTTCATCACCACAGGCAACCCTTTCGAAATCGATGAATGCTAGCCTCTGTTTGGAAACATTCAGAAGCGAAGCACATTTTAAAGGCAAATAATCTGACACCGAGCTTGCCAGGCCACTCGGCACAAGAGATATTCACAATACGATCGGTGAGCCCGTTTGAACATGTTCGCAGTCGGACATCAGCCTCAAGAAAACGATACCCAAGCCTGGCGGATTTTCCCGAATGGACCAGCCCACTGTGGACATCGATTCTTGTGCAGGCCCACCAGGTCAGAGGATACCAGTCTTGTCCTCCATGATCGACCGTCGTGATATTCAGCGGCTGTGGATGACTGTTGCGGCCGGGGCAATCGCGATCTGTATCCTGAGATTCATCACGACAGAGCCGGTCGTTTTTTCCGCCCGCCAAGTGTCCGGCGATAATACGTCGACGACAGGCTTTAAAGTCGACGTCAATCTTGCCTCGGCCGCGGAATTGGCGTTGCTGCCCCAAGTCGGCCCCATACTGGCAAGCCGAATCGTTTCAGAACGTGAAAAAGGCGGCGAATTTTTGACGATTGAGGACTTGAGTCGCACCCCAGGGATTGGCCCCGAACGCGCGGCACGATTGGCGTGTTTGATCGAAGTCAAAAAATGAATTCTGCCCCGTGCTGAGTGGCAGCACGATCGCACCGCAACCCCTCGAAAAACCGCTCCCCAAAAGCATCCGCCTCCTTGTTGAAAAGGGGACCATGTGGGCACGGGGAGTGAGTATGCCATAACCAATCAAGCCCCATATTCGCACCATCAACGAAACGTTTCATGCCATCCGTACATCATGAATTGCCGCCATCGCAATTCAAGCTTCATCAACCTTTTTTGCCAGCAGGTGACCAACCTGAAGCGATTCGTGCGTTGGTACGAGGCTTTCAATCGGGCGATCCGTATCAAGTGCTATTGGGCGCTACCGGAACAGGAAAGACCTACACCATGGCAAACGTGATCGCGCAGGTCGCACGCCCAGCGCTAATCCTTAGCCACAACAAGACACTCGCCGCCCAGCTTTATGGTGAATTCAAAGAGTTCTTTCCTGAGAACGCGGTCCACTACTTTGTTAGCTATTACGACTACTACCAACCCGAAGCCTATATCCCTTCTCGTGATGTCTATATTGAAAAAGACTCTTCGATCAATGAAGAGATCGATCGATTGCGATTGGCAACGACAAGCTCTCTAGTAAGTCGCCGCGACGTGGTCATCGTCGCTTCGGTCAGCAGCATCTACGGCCTCGGTTCCCCGGACGAGTACAAGAAACTGGTGGTGAGGCTGCACAAAGGTGAAAAGACACGGCGTGACCACCTACTGCTCAAGCTTGTTGATGTCTTATACGAACGCAACGACCTCGGTTTCGAACGCAGTAAATTCCGCGTTCGCGGTGACTCGGTTGAGATTTGGCCAAGCTACGAAGAGTTTGCCTACCGCGTGGAAATGTGGGGTGACGAGATCGAACAAATCTCCATTATCAAACCGCTGACCGGCGAAGTGATTCAGACCGTTGATGAGATCTACATCTATCCGGCGAAACACTTTGTTATGTCAGAGAACCGAATTCAGCAAGCGATACGAGCCATTCGCACTGAACTTGAAGAGCAACTTGCGACGTTTCAGTCTCAGGGAAAACTGCTCGAGGCCCAGCGGCTTTCAGCGAGAACGCGGTTTGATCTTGAGATGCTTCAGGAAGTCGGCCACTGTCCAGGGATTGAAAATTACAGCCGGCCACTATCGGGCCGCCCCCCGGGCTCAACCCCTGACACGCTGTATGACTTCTTTCCTGATGACTTCGTCACCTTCATCGACGAGTCCCATGTCACGGTCTCGCAAATTCGAGCGATGTACGCGGGCGATCGCAGCCGCAAGTTAACCCTAGTGGATCACGGCTTTCGTTTGCCCAGCGCGCTTGACAATCGACCACTTCAGTTCGCGGAATGGGAAGAAAAGAACGGACAAATATGCTTCGTTTCTGCGACGCCAGCGAAATTTGAGCTCGAGAAAACCGGGGGCGAGGTTGTCGAACAAATCATTCGCCCAACGGGATTACTCGACCCGGTCGTTGAGGTCGTGTCGGCAAGAGGTCAGGTGCAGCACCTGCTTGGACAGATCCGCGAACGAGCCGCAATTGACGAACGCGTCTTGGTAACGGCGCTAACGAAACGGTTGGCGGAAGACCTCGCGACGTTTATGCAGGAACAAAATGTACGATGCAAATGGCTGCACAGCGAACTAAATGCGTTTGAGCGAGTCGACCTGCTGCAGGAGCTTCGACTCGGCAGATTCGATGCCTTGATCGGCGTTAACTTACTTCGCGAAGGACTCGATCTTCCCGAAGTCTCTCTCGTGGCCATCCTCGACGCCGACAAAGAAGGCTTCTTACGAAGCGAGACCAGTTTGATTCAAACGATCGGTCGCGCGGCTCGTAACGTGAACGCGAAAGTGATCCTTTATGCCGATCGAGTCACCGAAGCTATGCGAGCCGCCATTGATGAGACGCAGCGTCGGCGCGGAATCCAAGATGCCTACAATACGAAACATGGGATCACTCCCACGACGATTAAGAAATCGATTCGGGCTGGCATCGAAGCAGACGCATCCAAACACCAGCGGACCAAAGCGGCGGCCAAATCCGACGAGATGGGGGCATACATCACGATCGAGTATGTCGATGCGTTGGAGCAAGAAATGCTGGCGGCGGCCGAGAACCTTGAGTTTGAACGGGCTGCGAGTATTCGGGATCGCGTTCTTCAGTTGAAGGAACATATCGGTAAACCGATCTCCGAAGTGGAACTTGACTCCAAAGGCAATGCCGGAGGGAAGCAGCGCGGACGCAAGAAACAATCCTCCTCCGGCCGCGGGCGAGTCCCCAGACCCAAACAAGGATAAACGCGACTCCAAAGCCTTTTCAAGAAGCACGCTCGCTGCGTTGATTCACAGCTCTCGCCAGCGAAAGAAACAGCTCGAGAGACGCTGAAGCATTGCACCCATCGACGAAAAAAGCCGCGAACGGATTTTGACCCATTGCGGCTTCATGTTCAGCAATCATACAAACCGAATTATTCAGCAGCGGGTGGAGCAGAAGTTTCTTCCGCTACTGGAGCTACTTCCGCTACTGGAGCTTCTTCCGCTACTGGAGCTACTTCCGCTACTGGAGCTACTTCCGCTACTGGAGCTTCTTCCGCTACTGGAGCTTCTTCCGCTACTGGAGCTTCTTCAGCTACTGGAGCTACTTCCGCAGCCGGGGTTTCAACGGCGGTTGGCGTCTCAGCGGTAGCGGTAACGTTTGCATCTTCGGCCGCTGGCGCGGTCACATCGGTCGATACGTCAGTCATCGTGTCCGCGGGCTGGCATCCAAGAGTCGCGAATACGATCAGCAACGCTGCGCCACTCAAAAGTGTCTTTTTCATAGGTTCCGGGTTTGTTAAGGAATGTAGAGCACCGCCGAGCATCATAGAAACGAATCGCCCGGATGCAATGCAGGCAAAACATTCTGCGGGAGAAACGAGCGATTTTGCCAGAAGAGCAACCGCGATTTTCGATACAAGTTGTTTCTTCACCACAATCGACCGTGATGATCGTAAAACGAACAACCCTCTCGCGAAGTGGCTATGTTTCCGGACTCTTAGATGACGATGACACACGCGTAATCAGCTCCTAAACGTTAAGCCCGGCGAGAATCCGATGACGCGATTTTTTTTATCAACGTTTGCGTTCATCGCTCTTTCCGCCTCGACACCCGTTGTCGGTGGTGATGATCCTCGTTTTGCAGTCGCGGAAGATTTGACCTGGGCCGAACTCCGTCTGTCTGACGAACCGAGTGCTTCTGCAAATGAAGATTCCAATCGTCGTCCGCTCAGCACCTCGGCACGGCTTCGCCAACAACGTGCGCTGTATCGTGATCAACAACGAGTCGCAAGAATCGAAGCAAACGCATGGATTGGCTATGAGCCGCTTCGTCCAGGCTGGTCGTCGGTTCCGATGATGTCTAGCCGATTTCCGGATCGCCAAAGGATCGTGATCCCCGTCTTTGTTCCTTGAACTATTTTTCGAATTTCGAAAATTTGGTTCAAGCTACGCGATGCCCTGAGACGATGCATTCCCAGGGGACGGGGGATGGTGCGCGCCGACGATTCCGGCCATGCGCTTTAAAAACAAAACTTCTTGCACCGCGTCTCTCGCATTCATCGCGTTGCTGGTTTTTGCGAGCACCGGCTGCAGCTTGCTCCCCGAGGTCAAGCATCGACCGAAGCTACACAACCCTTTTCCGCAATTGAAGCAGGTCGCCGTTCTTCCCTTTTACAATCAAAGTGACGAACCGACTGTCGATGGCGAGGCAGTTGCGCTTGCTTACTACGCTCAATTGCAGGCCGTGCCCGGCTTCGAAGTCTTGCCCGTTGGCGTCGCTCGCAATCTTTGGATGCAGTACGCCAGAACCTATGGCGAACCCCAATCCGGCGAAGAGTTCCAACGACTCGCACAATTCATGGGCGTTGAGGCGGTTGTTGTTGGCTCGGTTACCGACTTCGATGCCTATTATCCTCCTCGAATGGCGATGACCGTTCATTGGTATGCCTCTAATCCTGGCTTTCATCCCGTCCCTCCGGGTTACGGTTTGCCATGGGGAACCAAAGCTGAAAAGCGAATTCCGCAGCGAGTCGTTGAGGAGGCTGAGTTTGAACTGGCACGCGAACAACTCATCACGCAAGCCCCCACACCTTTGGTACCTGCCGCTGCGGGCGATTCGTTACCGCCAATGAATCCGTCAGTCGCAATGGCAGGAGACGAGTATCCCTCGCCGACTTCGCCTTCGATATCAGCGGAAACGGATCCTGAGGTTACTGGGGGCCAAAACCTGCTTGCCAGCGGCATCGCAATGGGGGCGGAGTTGCCGGCGCGGTGGCCTGATCCCACGGGTTTGATCCCCGATCCACCAAGCCCTGCGCCACCATTATTTTCGCCTCAATCCAAACCGGTGCTGACTCACACTCGGATCTATCGCGGAGACGACGCTTACGTGACCGACAAGCTCGCTGACTTCGTCAACAATGAAGACGACGCTCGCACAAGCGGATGGCAAACTTACCTCAGACGGAGCAATGATTTTATCCGTTTCTGTTGCCACCTCCACATCGAGGAAATGTTGGAATCTAGGGGCGGACGAGACCAAAGCGACCTCATTTTGCGTTGGCCCATCAGCCGATACTAACCTAGGTAAGCCGGGCAAGAACCGGCCTCCTGGTAAACAGCGTCGTGCAAGCAAACAGGCCAATCCCGAATGGATGCAGAAATCAACGTCTTGGCTTTGGTCAAAGGTGAAGAGCGTTTCATTTTTTTGTTCGATGACGGCAACCGCGACGAGACACTTCGTCAACTCGCTCGTTTCGCCGCGGACCCGGAACTCGATTTTTCCTGGTACGACGCTGCAATGCTAAGCCGAAAGATTCGCGATGCGGTGCCGCAGGACGATGATGCGCCGACATCGCCACGCGTCGAGAAAGTGGCAAGAGCACCGCTATCGGACCGCCGCTAGAGAACGCCCACTGACCGCACCGCTAACCGCACCGCTAACCGCCAAACATCGAGATGCGAAAGAACATTCCTCAATTCCTTCGCTACCTCGCGACCGAACGCAACGCATCCGACTTAACGATCAAAGCGTACCGCGAAGATCTTTTTGGACTGGTCGAATGGCTCGAGCATTCGACGGGTTCCGTTCCCGATCCCGACAGTCTCACACCGCAAACGCTTCGCGGTTACCAAGCCGCGCTTCAAGAAGCGGGTTATGCGAGAACGACGATCGCGAGAAAGCTGGCGTCGCTTCGCAGCTTCTTCAAGTTCGCACAACGGCTGGGTGTCGCGAAACACAACCCTGCAAAACCGCTTCGCAATCCACGACGCCAACGCAAACTGCCGCACGTTCTAACGTCGGACGAAGTCGGCCGTTTGCTCAACGCGCCAAGTCATCGCGATCCTGCAGGACTTCGTGATCGTGCGATCCTGGAAACGATGTACAGCGCTGGGTTGCGAGTCAGCGAACTGGTTGGGTTGTGCGATGGGGACGTCGACTTCGACGAGCAGATTGCTCAAGTGCGCGGTAAGGGACGAAAAGAGCGAATCAGTCCGCTCGGTTCATTCGCCATCAAAGCGATTCGCGAGTATAAGACCGTTCGAATTCGTCACGCAAAAGAAAACGCACTTGGTCGCGGTGCGGCTGTATTTGTCAATCGCTTCGGCAATCGACTTACAACACGCAGCATCGGGCGAATGCTTGAGAAGTACATTGGTGAATCGCAGTTGGATGGACGAACGAGCCCTCACACGTTGAGACACAGTTTCGCAACGCATCTGCTTGATCGCGGTGCCGACATCCGCAGCGTTCAAGAGTTACTCGGTCACAAAAGTCTGGCGACGACTCAAATCTATACGCACGTCAGCGCCGCGAATCTTCGGGCGATCTACGAGAAAGCCCACCCGCGAGCGAACTGATTCCTGACTACAAGTCACGCCGTGCAATGATCACTCGCTGCACGATTTGTGCGGGTCGCCCTGGAAGCTTAATAGACTCGATCACCGCGCTGCAATTTTTCTCTCGCAGTCGCTGTTGAATAACGGGATCGCCGAACACCGCTTCGCTTAGCAACACATCCCCGGCGGCGTAGTCGGGTAGCGAACTGACAGACCTTGCGGTGGCTCCGAAGTAATCAAGTCGTTGGTTCATCGTCGCAACCAATGTTCGCCCACGATGAACACCAATGCTTAGCTGGATGGATCGCAGGTCTTCCTCTTCATCGATCGCGGCTTGCAACGAGATGGCGGCATCAACCGCAAAGTCGCAACTGATAAAGGCAGCAAGCACCCCCTCGCCGACCGTCTTTGCAACGGTGCCTCGGTGAGTAGTCACACAGTTACGGATGATTTCTAAATGTCGTCCAATCAAATCGTAAGCGTGTCGATCGCCCAGGCGTTCATAAAGTTCTTCGACGTTATATATCGTGGTCGCCACAAGCGTCATTTCGTTCGCTTCGATCGGGCTATTTTTCCCCATGATTTGGTCGGGAAAAAGCTCGCGAAACAAGGGTAACGTCGACGCTTGGCTCGCCGTGATCACATCATCCCGCGGGACCATTCGCTCGATCCGCAGGACCTGCAAATGGTCGAGATCATTGGTGAGTGTGACGGCTTGATGGCCCGCACGAAGTACGGGCGTATGATCGTTCACGCCAAGTTCCGTAACCGCAACTTGGTGCGCCGAAGGCGCGGGCAACTGGCGCACTCGAATTCGTTGTTGACCGACCAATCGCGGACCGCGAATCAAATAATCGCCAGCGGCAAGCGTTACCTCCAACTCGATTCTTTCACCTGCGTCCAATCGAACCTGCGCAACGACATGAGGTGAATGCTCCGGTCCGCCGATGCAGTAGACTGCATCATCGGCTTCGCGGATTTCCGGATGCACGCGGAACACAAGTTCAATCGCATCGCCAAGATCGCTTCTGAAGTCATAATCACATGCGGCACAATGGGTGTGTTCTTTGATGGATGATAACAACGTCTCCGCTGAAGCAGAAACGCGACAAGTGGGGCAAAGGATATCCCATCGCAATACCATCAATCCTTCCGCCGCAGCGAGGAGACATGCTTGAAGGCATTGGTCGCTGTCCAGTTCAAGTTGATGAGCAAGGGGGAGCGGTCGAATTTGAGCAAGCACCTGCGGCGGCGAGGTGGCGATGAACTCGGTAAGCTTCGCGACCACGTCAGGGTCAACTCCTCGATCAATCAAACGATCGCTTCGCTGTTCAAGCCTATCTTTTTGGTGCGGCTTCGGCGTGGTCGCAGGTTCAAACGCATCACGTCCTTGCTCGGGAGACAGCTTATTTTGAATGGCACGATCAACTCGGCGATAAACGCGATCAAGGTTCTTTCCGCCGCGCCAATCGGCTTCGACGGTAGTCATCATTCGTCCAAACAGATTGCGTGATTCAATGCGCAGATGATGTTCCAGTCGTGTGCCACCCTCGGGACGATCCTTTAGTTCAACGATGCTCATGAACCACTTGAACGGCCCCGAACTGAATTCTCGCAAGATCCCCATTCGCGATCCTTGCGTCCATTCAAACGGGTGTTCTTCCCAAACGACACTGACACCGCCGAGCTTAAACGATCCGAATTTACGCAGCCCTAATTTTGGATCATTCTCCGTTCGATATTCGACCGGTGGCAAACCGATGGCTCGATTGAGACGCTCGGTATTGGATACATAAGGCCACAGTTCCAAGGGCGAACTGTCCAGATCCCATGTGAAGGTTTTCTGCCAAAGTTTTGCAGGATCGTGCTCCGGCATTTTCGGATGCAGTTCAAAATCGGCGACCTCACCGCGAAGAATTCGCTGTAGACTCGCAAACATCTGCCCCGCGTCGGCGAATCGATTCTCCGGCTCTTTAGCCAGTGCGCGAGACACCAAGTTCGAAGTCAGATCGCTGACCGTGGGAACCTTTTTTTGGATCAACGGTACCGGATCAAAACAATGCATCGCGACCAACTTTAACGCTTCGTCCGCATCGTAGGGCGGGCTTCCACTTAGCATCTGATAGAGCGTGATGCCCAGCGAATAAACATCAGTCTGCGGACCAATCTCTTTATTGCCTCGACATTGTTCGGGCGACATGTATCGCGGCGTACCGATCATCACTCCCGCCTGCGTCACTTCCATCGACGCGGATTGATCAATTTGACGTGCGATCCCAAAGTCCGACACCTTGACTCGCTTGGAACCAAGGTCGTCATCGCCGGATGCATTATTTTGCAACAAGATATTTTCGGGCTTGATGTCTCGATGAACGATTCCTTTGGAATGAGCATCCATCAGACCTCGTGCCACATCGCTGATCACGCTCAGCGCCAGTTTTTCCGGCAACGGCCCCGACTCGGCAAGCCAGTCCTTCAGCGTCATCCCATCGATGTACTCCATCGCAATGAAGTGCACGCCATCGTCTTCGCCAACTTCGTGCAAACGAGTGACATAGTCATTCTGCACCCCAGAAAGCAGCCTCGCTTCCTTCTGAAAACGCTTGACCGCCTGTGGCGAGTCCCCATCGAATGAACGAATGATTTTGATGGCAACTTGCGAGTTGTCTGACATGTCGGTGCCACGAAAAACAACACCCATTCCGCCTTGGCCAAGTTTCTCTTCCAAACGATAACGGCCGATGATCGATCCGGGTATCAATGTTGGTCTGATCGCCAATGGAACATTCGCCCCAGGCAATAAGTCACGCGGGGTCGCGCCATTCCTCGCGAATTCGCTCGTTCGATCGAGCCCCGCATCGTCCAAATGATGCACCGACGAATCGAGCGGAACGGGTGCATCATGACTAGCAAAACCTTGATCCCCCGAGACAGGAATTGGTGTCTGCATTGTTGCATTCGGATCATTCTGCACCGGTGCCACGCGTCCGGTTCCCAAGATACTTTCCCACTGGGAAAGTGTCGGGACGGCAAATTCATCACCTGGGTCTGCGCGAAGCATATTGCGAAGCCCCGCGCAAGAACGGGCGGATAGCGACGACAGATCGAGTTGGTTGAGATCCAACAAACCGCGAAGCAATCTTTGCAAGTCGACCAGATCGCCAAGAATGCCTCGCGCAACAACCCCACGAAACGACCACTGAGAGTCGCTGGTACCAGGGCTCGCATTCACATTCACGGAAGTGAAATCGAGTCGCAAATGAGAATCATGCCCGAGCACGATATTGTTGAACTCAAGATGCCCATGCTCCAAGCCAACTCGATGAGCAAGACGAACGGCGGCGACCAGTTCACGGGCGGCGACGAGTCGATCGAAGGGTAATGCCAAATCAATGGCATCGTGAAGCCAACGATCGCCAGCGGATTCGATGCACGGTCGTTCGATCACGATCAACGGTAAGCTGTTGTCGAGCCGAATATCGACGATGCGTCGAACCAACGCCGTCGCACAAAGGTCCGCTAAGCTCGCACGACGACGAAGTTGAGCCGCCAAGTCTTCGTCTTTGACGATCGGTTGCAACACCTTGATCTCGACAACCTCCCCATCATTTTCCCGCACCGCCAAATAGCTCAGTCCATCAGGCCCGGCTCCCCTCAAACGCCATTGAACATAGGACGCTTTGTTTTTCGAATGACCGACCTGGTCGCCTTGGAGAGTGGACATGGTCAACTGCGTTGCCTGATCGATCGTGAATTGCTCCGTCATCGTGACCGCCTCATCTTTTTTGTGGCACATGGAGAATCTGCCGTTCTGCATCTCGAACCTGGAAGGATAGCCGAATTGCGAGGGCGAGGGATTAGCATTATTCGCGTTTTCCGAGGCGAAACGCACCTGTCTCGATCAGGTGGCTCCGCAACCGGTCACGGCAATTCATGGCGAAGGCGAACACTTCTTCCGTTCGATAATCAGGATACGTCCAGCGGTGATGCACCCACTGCTTTCCGACATAGGTCAACGTGATCTCGCCAAAGATACCGTCTTTCAAATAGATTCGATGATCGCGATCTTTGACCGTCGCAAGCACCAACTTGGCCTGCGTAATGTAACCAGGATCGAGGTTTAGCGGCCGAGCAGTTGATTTATTCACTGTCGCGGCGGCTTCCCGTTCCCACAGGTTCGTTTGGGTCTTCCAATCCGCAAGCCCGACGGGATCGATCGGCTCCCGAATCGCGACCAACGTTTTGACGAGGCCTTCGCCCATTTGCCCGGTGTAATATCCACCAGCATGAAACGGCATCGGAGGCGATTTGTCGGCAATCTCGCCCCACCGCTCTTCGATGCAACGATATGCCCAGACGCGAACCGCCTCGTCGCTGGCAATTACCGCGACAAATCGGATCACAGGTTCTATTAGCCGGGTTTTCGACAACGACTCCACCCTCAACAATGTTCGTCAAGCGCCACGCTTTCAAAAACGCATCCGCGCCACTTCATCGAACCAACCCCACGCCGTCCCTCGCTAGAAACGCATTATGAATCCATGGATCGCCGATCGTACCGCATCATTCGACTCCAGTGGAATCCGCAAGGTATTTGATCTGGCGGCAAAGATGAAAAATCCGATTAATCTTTCGATCGGTTTGCCAGACTTCGATGTTCCCGACGAAATCAAACAGGCCTGCGTCGACGCCATTCATGCGGGCAAGAACGCCTATTCTCAAACGCAAGGCATCGCGCCCCTTCGCGAACGCCTGGCTCGCGACATCGCGGCGGAACATCCCGGAACCGATCGCGAACTCTTGATCACCAGCGGCACCAGCGGCGGCTTGGTGCTTGCGATGCTTGCCATGATCAATCCCGGCGACGAAGTCATTTTCTTCGATCCGTACTTCGTCATGTATCCGGCGTTGGTGAAGCTTGCGGGCGGCGTTCCGGTGGCGATCGACACCTATCCAGATTTCCGGATGGACGTCAAGAAAGTCGCCGCCGCCATTACGCCAAAGACGAAAATGATTTTGATCAACAGCCCCGCCAATCCGACGGGAGTCACGGCAAGCGAAGCGGACCTTCAAGCGATTGCAAAGCTTGCCGCAGAGAAAAACATCGCCCTTGTCTCCGATGAAATCTATAGCCGCTTTCAATACGACGAAACGTTTATCTCACCAACTCGTTTCAACGACCAAACCATCGTCATCGATGGGTTCAGCAAGAGTCACGCAATGACGGGCTGGAGAGTTGGCTTCGTTCATGGACCGGCGGAGGTCATTGCCGCAATGACGAAGTTGCAACAGTTCACATTTGTTTGCGCACCTCAACCCGCTCAGTGGGCGGCGTTAAAGGGAATGGATGTCGACCTCTCACACCACATCGATGACTATCGCAAAAAGCGAGACCTGATCGTGGCAGGCTTGCGAGATCATTACGAATTCACTCACTCAGGCGGCGCTTTTTATCTCTTCCCCAAAGCACCCAGCGGCTTCGAATCAGCGACTTCGTTTGTCGAACACGCGATCGCGAATGAGCTGCTGATCATTCCCGGAAAGATATTCAGCAGCCGTGATAGCCATTTTCGAATCAGCTACGCTGCGAGCGATGAGACACTCAAGCGAGGCATCGACGTGCTGAAGCGATTAGCGACGGTTTAACGGAACTCAAAACCACCTGCAATCGACAACGGTAAATCGCAAGGCGCTGAGCAAGACTCCTATGAAAAGCGAGGTTCTGCTTGGATTTTAGTGGCAAGGGTGAGGTTCGATTTCGGTCTTTCGACCTCGGAACAGGGCGGTGGATTTTTGCAGGCATCCGCTCCTGCGTCCCATGATTTGGCAGCAGACGTTG
>Ga0105051_10003759_pt1 | contig 18192 bp, 21 predicted proteins | sample FRY02_FD_78383 | JGI IMG/M metagenome (GOLD analysis project Ga0105051, IMG submission 78383) | Freshwater microbial communities from Lake Fryxell liftoff mats and glacier meltwater in Antarctica - FRY-02 (megahit assembly) | ecosystem: Environmental > Aquatic > Freshwater > Ice > Glacier... | reverse complement strand
TCCTCCACCACACATTTCAATTTCAAGTTGTTTTAAAGTTGCGGGAATTGTGTATAAATAAGGAAACGCAACCCTTCGTGATGGATAATTAGCTGCTAGATATTTATCGTTTTCAGCAACTCCTGCTGCATTTGTAACTTCAAAATAGTTTGTTCCACTTCCTGTCACAGTAAAAGTTCCTTTATTACCAACACTCCCTAAATACATATAAACAATTGTCCCAACAGGGAACGTGGTTGAATTTATAACGGGGTCAGCCCCTGTTCCATCCCAAGTATACCTAAATGTTGTCCCAGCAGGATTTGTAATATCAAATCGAGTTGAGGAGTCTCCTAATTTAGAAATATAATCATATTCATATTTCACGATTGCAATTGAGTTTAAAGCATTTTCGACAATAGACTGCTTCGTTTTCAACGGAGTCATATAAGTAGTATCCTCTGTTCCAGCTTCCGCTTGTGCCTGACTTGCCTTCGGAGGAACAAGATTTGACCAAGCAATCTTCTTCGTGATTCCTGTAGTAACATCAGTAATGGGAATTACATCCGTAGCTATAGGAGGAGTGTAACTTGTTAATTGAGTGATTTTTAGATCTGCCATTGTATATTTTGTTAAATTTTATAAAATCTTATTCGTATGCACTAGGTGGATTCGGTCCGACGATAGTTAGAGCTACTGGTAGGTCGGCTACAAGATAAGATGAGTTATTTATAAGACCGCTTTGACCAACATCAAAGCTTCCTTTTAATTTAAGAAAAGTTCCATCCCACGTAAGGTAATTTGTAGCTGGATCACCGATACTTAATTTGTATGCTCCAGAAGAAAGTCCAATAAAGTATCCAATCCCCGTATTAAAGTCAGTCTGCCCACCTCTTAAATTCGTTTTAATTACAGCAGTTCCATCTATCAAGAACTTGATATTTGCATCGGCCAAGGTCTGACTAGCCTCGCAAGCGTAGAAACCTGTATTATTCATCAATAGTCCCGCCGATTGAGCCGACCCATCTCCTACTGTATTGGAAGTTCTTATGACCGCGTTTGTATTTACCTCAAATGTTGTATTGATAATTGTTCCACTAGCAAACGTAGGAGCAGAACCGTCGGTAGGAAGATCGAACGTCTTTCCTAAAACCGAGTCATACCCCCTCAGTCCTGCCGTATCCATAATCACTCCACTACTTCCCTGAGCCACCGTTTCAGAGGTTTTGATAGTAGATCCATATAAAGCGTCACTTTTAATAGTAAAACCTCCTATTGACCCTGCTATCGCTGTAATCTCGCCCGTGAGTGCGTCTAGTTTGAACTTCTGCGAACTCGAAGCTAGTCCGTACAGCCCTGTTGCATCTAGGAATAATCCCGTTCCAATACTTGCATCAGAAGGTGGAGTTGATCCAAAAGAAAGATAAGGATTTAACCCACTATACATCTTAATTCCCGTTGAATACAAACTGTTTGAAGTGATACTCCATCCCCCGATAGTTCCTGAAGCCGCCGTAAGTATTCCCAAAGACGTCACACTAAATATGTCCGAAAGTGACAATCCAGATGCACCAAAATACATTGTTCCCGACGTGTTGAAAGCTCCAGTAGAAAGAGAATCCGTAGATATAGTCCAGTTAGCTATCACTCCAGCCGTAGCGTAAATAGTACCTCTTACTATCGCATCATTGACTTCTATTGTTCCATCTCCTCTAATCCTCCAACCGCTCACTCCTGTTATAAAGTTAGAAGTCCCTATATCTTCGTTTGGATTTAATGCACTTAAATTGAGGTGTTTAAGATCGAAGGCACCTACTGGGGTTGTACCTGCGATAACGCCAGGTGTCGTAACCGGATTCGTCAAACCACCCGAACCCGTGGAACCTGTAGAAGCACCAGCAGAAGCTATACTCGCCCCCGAAGCCGTTGTATCAAGATTAGAATCTACATCATAAATTCTTCTCTCGAGAAATTCATCATAATTTAAGTCTGCATAATCAGGCATACTTTTTGGTTGTAAGTCTAGGGGTTAAAGATATTCCTTCGAATTTGAACGGAGCTTGAGTTGAACTTGACGAGAACTTGAACTGTAAAAATCTTGAATCCCTTGGATTGACGTTTACCTCTTGTTCATCCTTCCCAATCGAAAAATTTGTGTCCCATTTTTCCGAATGTCGTCCCTTAATACTACCCTTCAAATTCTGCGCCCTACTTGAATAAATAATAATCTTATCGACATACTTCCGATCACTCGGTACACCAAAATCTGTCTCAAAGGTGAATTCAGCACTTATAGGGTTTCCGTTGTCTGTATAAATCGCATCCCCCTCTCTCGCTAATTGATAAACTAAACCCGTACCACCTGCATAAACTCTTTCGATATCACTCACCTTATGTTTAGCATAAATAGTGAACGAATTTGCGTATGAATAAATCGTGAACGTATTGTCAAACATCGCATATCTGATCTCACAATTTGAATAAGTTCTTCCGTCAACTATTATCGTTCCAGCATAAAGTTTATAAAACTCATTCTCTTCGTCTATTCCAAATACATCATCCTTATTCTGAATTCCTTTTAACCATTTATCGATCGGTCTTGAAATAGTTTTAACACTTGATCCATTATAAGCATAAATCTTATTCTTATACTTATTATAGAAAAATGTTACATTATCAACTGTAGCGACCGATCTATGAGAAGTCGTACCAGCACTGGCTAAATCAGAAATTCTGAATCCGTCCCAACTATGAAGAGTGGATTCTTTAAATATAAGAAGTCTGTTCAAGGCTTTATTATTATGCAATGAACTCCCTCCCTCCCCATTAGTTGTATAAACTGTCTCGTAATCATCAGTTGTGTTCCAGGTTATAGTCGTTCCCGCCATGTCTGGTATAGAAGAACGATAAAGAATCGATCCTTTCAAAATATAAACCTGATCATTATAAATCTCTATAAAGTCTCCGGTAGGAGCATTTAATACATTTCCAGTTGTTGCATAAGTACCTCCATCTACTAAGGCTGTCGTTAAATAAGTCGATCCATCACTACCAACCATGAACAACTGATCTATAAATACTCTAAACTCAGGTTTAGCATTTGCTAACAAACCTCCTTGTACTGAAGCCCAAGTACCTGTATTTCGTTTAATTGTGCCATTTTCATAACAAAATAAATATTCGGTACCACCCGACACGTCAGGATAGCTGTGAAGTCCGTTGACTACACTAGAACCCGTACTACCACCGAAACTTGCATATCCCAATCGTTGGGTTAATGAACCAACCTCCTCGCCATGTACATTGATAGATTGAATAAGTTGATTAGCTCGTCTTAAAAAAGAACTCGTTTTTGTTTGTAAACCTCCTGAAAATTCAATCAAATCGACCGCCATGTTAATATGGGTTAGTGTAGATATCTCTCGGACCGATCCTTATTTCCTTATAATCAGGATCAGATACTACCAAATTCTCTAAATCATTTATCCATTCAGCTTTTCTCGTCAAGATTTCATCTGTACTCAGTTTTCTTCTAATAGCTAGTTGCCAATTTAAGTATAAATAGCAATCTTCAGGCCAGTTGAACAAGGTTGTATCAGCATCATTTATTAAATCAACAAACTTCCTCCAGTATTCAACGTAAAGATTCCTTCCATCATAATTTGAATTAGGTATAGGCCATAATTTAATTTGGTAAGTTTCCGTATTAACCAAGAATTTAACGGGTTGACCTTTATTAGATATATGCCAAACCTCTAAGCCTACGACATGTGTGGCAGTGATTCCTGTAACCCCTGTGAGTTGATTAGCGGTAATACCAGTGTAAGCTATACTATCACCCTCGATATGAATAGAACCAGCATCCGTGAAATCTGAAGCATCATCCACATCTACGGTAACATCTGCCAACCCGATAGCTGTTGCTAGTCCACTTCCAATGCTATCGTAAGTCAAAGTATTGTAGATTGTCTGATCGATTTTAGTAAGAATAGGTTGATTATAGGCTTTAACCGAAATAATTGAATCTCTGCTTTTATCCTGAATATCACTAGGTAGATCGTAAGCCTCCTGATCTTCAACCATATCGGTGACTTCTATCCCTATCAAGACACTCCAATATTTTCTTCTTTTAGAAAGTTCTCTTTGCCACCTGTTAATAGATCTATTCAACCAATCGTCAGTAATCAAATCGTCAATCTGCTCATTGAACATTGATAAAAACTCTTTCTTAATCTCACCCCTTGAATTCGGAGTAAGTCCACTGGAGGCGACTGGATCTGAATAAGGTGAGTACGTTGTCGTCTCTTCATGATAATACCTTGCATAATAATAATCGTAAGCAGTAGAGACTTTAATTACATTGAACCCGTGTGCTACATCAATATTAATCGTATCTATAAGAGTCGGAGCAATATCATCCGCCGTGTCCGATCCATAGATTGCTACTTGATTAAATCTAATTAAAGTCACTTTTGTACCGTACCCGTGAGGGAATACACAGGCGCTCGTAGTCACCGCCGTCCCGTAAACCACAACAGCATTTATCTTTACTATTTCGGTTGTTTCCCCCCCTGTATCCCCTAAGATTAGATAATCACCGTCTGTCAATCCACTATTATCTGCGAACGTTTGAGAAGTACCTAGAGCAGCGATTGGTGCTGTCAAATGAGTAGATGGATTACCTTCTATACTAGGAAGTGCAATCTCTACTACATCATCCAGAACTGATTTTATGCTTGGCGTTTGCGTACTCATATTTTATTGTTTAAATTATTTAATTTTTACATCCTAAGTCACCTCGAGATCATTTATTTGTTTCTTATGAGATATTTAACGTCATCTTTCACCTCCATTAAAGTGATATAAAGTCCATCAACCTTTTCATTTAACTTAGAGATTTCACTTATTGCCATTTTGTTTTCCTGAATCCATTTAGTATTGTTGTCTATCTGTGCTACATAGGAATAGGTTGTGTTTAGAAAACACAGGAGAGTCACTACTAGGCTTGCCAACACTCCTAGTTGAATCTTGACAACGTGTTTATTTATGAATTGCACCATTAGATTATGTTAAAAAATTAAGCTGTTGCTACTAATGTTCCGAATATATAAACCGTTGCTGTTCCAGAAGTTCCGCCATCTGCTTGAGTTAGTTTTACGTAAACTGTTCCAGCACTTCCTAGTCCCATTTCGTTGGCACTTGAAACGCTTTTTTGTTTACCAGCAGTCGCCGAATAATTTAATTCGATGCCAATATTATTATATTCTGCACTATTCGCACCAGCAGTAAGCACTCCATTCCCTGACAGAGTATCAGCCGTTTCCGTGACAACAGTTGCGAAAGCATTGATAAGTCTATACCCAGTAGGAATAACTGCGGTAGTGGCGACTGCACCAGTTGTTTTTAAATCAACTGCACCTGTCGCTGTCCGTCCGAGATAAGATACTCCTGAAAACTGATTAAGTGCCGCATCTGGTTCTGTCGTTACAGCAAAGACTTCTGTGTGTATTCCTGCCGAAGCAAAGTCAAACTTTTCCATATCAGTTACAAACTCCTCGTCAGCGTTCAAAGCCAACCAAAGCTTCGGGATTCCATCAGTTGAACGGTATTTGAAAATATAATCACTTTCGTTTAGGTCATCTTCGTCTAATCCAGAAACATTATCAAAAATAGTTATTGCATCTCTGTCGTATGATTTAATCGAAACATCGTCAAAGTAACAGGTTTCTGTATCAGCAGAAGGTGAAAGATATATCACTGTCACCGTTCCATTGTTCGGAGAAGGCAAATTATCCAGAGTTACTTGAGTATAAGCTACTGCGTTTGTTTCTAAATACATATCAGCTGTTGGCCAACCACCAAGATTAGCCCAAGCTCCTGCAACGAAATCATACCCTTCTGTTCCTGCTCCTGGTGCTCCATTGGAAATTAATAGTCGTGGTTTACCTGTTCCGTTTTTACACCAGAAATCTACTTTGAATGTTTCTCCTGCGATTGCTTCTGTTTGATAAAAATAAATAGCGATTGGATTTGCTCCACCGTCATTTCCAGTTGTTAATTTAACTGAGTAAGTTCCACCATGTATTTCTGTATCTTCTCTATCCAAAGAAGTTCCTACTCCTTCTTCGCCGAAATCTTCATCAGTAAAGTTTGTTAGAGTATTAACATCAGTCCAAATTTCTAATCCACTATCTGTATATATCTCATTACTAAGAACTGGAGTTGCTGGAACAGTTCCAGACACCATGCTTTTCCCGGCAGGGACTTCTATATCCCAAGTGGAAGCAGGCGTGACCGAAGCCCCGTCTATCTTCCAAAAATTTGAATTCATTCCACCCATAATAATTTTGGTTAAATGTTATAAATATCCTGCACTTAGAGTAATTGTTGCTCCAGGTGCTCCTGCTCCAGTTGCCGTTGAGGTAACAGCATAAGTAATAGCTGTGCCAAACTTCATTGGAATTATGTCCATACTGTCGTACATAGCTCCTGCTGGAACTGGTATGACATATTTAGGAGTTGTCGTTCCAACAGTTACACTAATTGCTGCTAAATCAAATAATTGAACGTATACCTTTGCTGCTGGATCTGCGTTGTCTACTGTGAGTTTGTAAAGATTTCCTGCTCCAGCTTTGATTACTTGTGCGGTTTCATCTGCATCTGCATCGAAGATCGTAGAAAATCCCACGTTACCAGTCGTTGCTCCAACCGTTACTTCACCAATCTCCACCGAACCTCCCTGAACTGGTGTCTTGACCGAATAGGTTGCTGTATCTGTGTCTGTAATAATTGCTCCAGACAAACCCCATATACACCCATTATCATGATCCACGTAGTATTCTCCCGGAGTAGTTAACATCGCAGTCATCGCAGTAAATTTCTCTGCAAAAGTCTTTTTATAAAGACTGTTAATGAAACTCTGTCCTGGCGTCCTAACGAGAGTAGTCAAACTTGTCCCCGCGTAAACTACACTCGTATCCAAAGAGTTACCTACCGTATTTTTCAATGAATTCAATACCCCGTCATATGCGAGTTTTGCGTAGATCAAAATCCCAGCAGCTTCCCCCGTTGCTAAAGTCTTGGTCCCAGCGTTGTTGTAGTAAAAAACGAGTGGATCCAATGCAACGTCATAGACTTTGGATGAATTGTCCATTGAATCTACTGGCATAGGCGTTTCAGCCCTGATATCATCTTGATTTCCTAATAGTGTCATATAATTGATTGTTAATAGTTAGTTAATCCCTTCATGGGAGGGATGAGCTTTTCAAGGCTCACCCCCTTCCCTCCTAAAAGCGATTAAGCTTTAGTTGGATATACTGTGAAGTAATACGGAGTTCCCGCAATACTTATTTCAATATCTTTTTGCGCACCTGACAAACCTGATGGTGCAGCATTTTTCAAGTTAGTTACCACACCTCCATTTGCTCCAGTACCTGTGAACGTGATCTTTGAATCATTAACCGTCAAGATCAAATCACCGTCGGTCAATGTTACATCACCACTTGTGAGTAAAATATCTCCTGCGGTAAGCGTAAGTGCAGCAGTTCCGGTTGCGTTTCCAGCGATCGTAGTAGCACCATATAGTCCTACTTCGAATACTGTAGCAGCGCCGTTGTTACAGTTGATGAAGTTCCCCGTAGTCATTCCAGCGGCAGAGGATGTTAACTTAAGAACATCTCCCGTCGTCACTGAATCAGCCACGAAAGAAACTCCGACTCCCGCCACATTAGCTGTTGTTACCGTTAATCCAGCCTCATCTGCTGTATTCACAAGAACAATTGAACCTTCAGAGAGGGTAAGATCACCTGCTGTAAACACCGCGTTACCAGCCGTAATACCAAAGACTGTCGTAGCTGCGTTACCAGCGATTATTGTTGTACCGTAAAGTCCAACAGAGAAATCGCTAGCCGCTCCGTCATAACAATTGATATACAATCCGACAAACGCATCTGCTGTTGCATCTAAGTGAAGAATTGTACCAGAAGTGACACCGTCTGCATTGATATCGACCACGATTCCAGTTGTTACTGAATCCGCTACAATTGTGAATGCTGATTCGTTAGCTGTATTTACGATGAATACTGAACCTTCGCTAACTGTAATGTCACCGCTTGTAACAGTAAGATTTCCAGCAGTTAAAGTGAGTACGTTCGTACCTGAAGCCAAACCTGTCAATACCGTTGCGCCATTCTCCCCGATACTAAACGCAGCAACTCCTCCGTCTTGTTCCCAACCTCTTAAGTAATAACCACCCGCTAGAGTTGTGTTACTCAAAGAAAGAGTAACCAAAGCGCCAGTTGTTAAAGAAGTTGAACTGAAGTGAACTGGACCTGCATCAGTAGCATTCCCGTAAGTCGTTACAGTGTTGTTTACGAAAACTAAACCGTTAGCGACATTAGAATTATCAGTGAAAGTAGAAGTCCCGTCTGAACTTACTAGTCCGGTCGAGGCTGTTAATACTCCCGTGATAGTTGTTGCTCCTGTTACCGCTAATGTTCCAGACATTTTTACACCCTCACCTGCGTCAGTTGTTACTATTTCAAGTATCCCAGCTTTCCCTGCAGTATCAAATGATAATGCGGAAGCATTGTTGTCAATCAAATCCCAATCAATAGCACCACCTGTTGTAGTAACATCACCAGTATTAGTAATGCCTACGCAAACTAAAGCTCCAGTTTTACTGAAACTCCAGGTACCAGATGTACCATTAACATCTTTACCTGTTCCAGAATTAGTGATCTGAAGCAAGTCTCCTGTTACTACTCCGGAAGTAAGTGTTAAACCGTCTCCCGTAGCATGGGTGAGATTAAAAGTAAGAGTAGTACCATTAATCGTGAGATTCTTATCACTTGCGTATAAGTCATCCCATGAATTCACACCTGTTCCTCCTGTGAAGGAAGCCCATGTTGTTCCATTCCAATATTTAGGCGTAGTGCTTTGGAAAGCAAATGCACAAACATCAGAAGTTAGATCAGCCAATGCAGTCGGTTGAGCGAAAGCTAGAAAACCATCCGTATTACCGTTACCTTTGAGGTAAAGATTACGAGCAGTATTCCCTTTCTTCCCATTGATCTGTTGGCATAGTTCTTTTCTTGCAGCCATAATTTTGCTTGTTAATATATAGTTTCTCAGACGATTTACTTAGCCCGTAAACCATAGAGTGCAATTTGAGGAGGGTAGGAAGGAGGAAAATTGCATAAACCCCTCTTCGCCTAAGCTATCCTACCCAATTATTACTAAGTATTTGTTCCATTTGCAGCAACCCATGATCTCATGTTGTTAGCTCCACGGTCAGCAAAGTAATAAACTTGTCTTCGATACTCTTGAGTATCATAATCGAGTTCCGCTGGTAGCATGTTTGGTTTTTCTGACCACCTCCACTGAAGACCGAACTTATCGTTCTTTTTAGAAGAGTCAAATGCATACCAATATGCATCATTGTCTAGATACTTTAAAAAGAGAGCTTTTGGAAGACCAACTTTAGCAGCTCCATCATTTTCATCACCTCCTGGGATGTAATTTCTAGAGATAGCTCCCATCAATTCTTCGTATCTATCCTGAACACTTGATCCTTGCTTAGCGATTAACGTATCAAGATTGATTCCTAGAGGAAGACCTTTACCATTTACAATTGCCGTAGCTGTCTTTCTTGCAGCCTTAAGAGCGTCGTACTCAAAATCCATATTGTAAGTCGTCCCATCATAAACAATGTTATTCCAAGCTGTTCCACCATCCTCACGAGTGTGTGAAGCTGAGAAGTAAGCTGTTGCGTCTCCACCTGCTGTTGATACTGACTGATTGTCATCATCATTGTAAGCGGTTCCCCAACCGTTGTTCAACATATCTGCCGCGCAGATTTCGATGTTGTTATCTACTGCGTCCATCATTCCTTCCACGAAATTTGTTAGCTTACGAGCTTCAAATCCAAATTTCCAAGCATGTTGAGTAATCTTATCACCATAGAAATACTTCTTCTGTGTGTAAGTCTTATCAAATCCTTGAATTGGAGCGTCATAGATAACACCTGCGTTCTCGGATGCATACTTAGCGCGTCCACCTCCTACTATTGAACTATCCTTATCGTAATACGAAGATGTATTCTCCACCGTGAAATACTTTTCCATCTCCCTAGGAACGTTGGCTCTCTGAACGAATATCTTTTGAATATCCTCAGCGATCAAGTCCCCAAACTGTCCTAATGTTGCTGGTACTATAGGGGTCATAATTTTAAATTGTTAAAATATACTAATATTAAGATACAGCGGCGATATTTCTACCGATGAATCCTCTTTGTTTAGAAGTCCCCACGTTCACTATTGGAACGACTGTGACTTCATCGACTGCCTGTTCTGTCGTTGTGTTTGCTACCGTTGCAGCATTCGTCAAAATAGAACGTTGGCACAACTGATCTGCTGCCGTTGCGTTAGTGCAATCCCATTCCCACAACTGATCTCTCAATGGAATTAGTTTAACCACACCCGCTGCTGCCCCTGCAGTCTCGATTGATACACCTGCCAAATCCTCGTTAAGAAGAGCCGCAGTTGCAGGAATCACTACATTGTTTGTGACATCAAGAACGCAGAGATCACCAGCCACAATGCCACTTGACACAGCGACCGGAAACTCATACGCTTCTGACTGTCCACTTCTACATATAAACATAATTGTAAAGGTTTAAGAAATAATTTTTTCCTTTACAACTTGGTTTTCTTGAACTATTTAAGTACCTTTATAATAAGGTTTTTTCTTAAGTTGTTCATCAATTTCTTGAGAAAACTGTTGTTGTTCAGGAGTTTGTTTCCTCGTTGGGATGGAAACTTCCCCTGACGCACGGTTTCCCATTTTAGCTTGCTCAGCTAGATTGGCTTTCGCCATTCCTATCGACTCTCCTCTAGCTTGAGCGATTCCACTGTCATTATTTAAGTTGTTGTGTGCCTTCTTTAAGATACTGTACCAAACTTTTGGATCAGATGGGCTCGTATTGTAGTAAGTTAATTCCTTCTGCAATGCAATCCATCTTTTATCAGATTCTGGATCCCCAGGTTTATTATATCCAGGATGTTCAGTCAGAAACTTGTTTAGAGAATCTTCCTGAGTTTGAGTATAAGTTTTGACCTGATCCTTTCTATCTAACTCCTCACTAGTAACAAATCCTAATCTCTTGGCCAACGCGTTAAATGCAGCTAAATCTTGCTCGTTAATAGGTATTCCTGCGTCCTCTTGCTCTCGTTTGGCTTTCTGTAGATCTTTTAATTCTTCCAGTTCAGCCTTGAGCCTCAGAGCTTCAGCTTTTGAACCTGATAGTTGCTGTTTGTATCTTTCTTCCCTTTCATCTTCGATTATGTCATCTTCGATTACTTCGGTTTCTAATTCAACAGGTTCTTCAAGTTCAGTTTCAGTTACGTTGTCCTCGAGGGGGGTAACTTGATCTTCTATCTCCAGATCTGGAGGCGTTGAGTTGTCCAAGATGGGGTCAACGACTTGGTTTTCTTCAGTCATTTTTAATATAGTTATGCAATTTAATTAGTCTTACCTATAAAGCGATCTTTTGTAATCCTCCAAAGTTTTATCATTTCGCACTTCTTCTCCGATAGAAGGTAATTGGACACCTTTACTATGTGCGTTAGTTATAATATGTTCCTTAATTCTCTCTAACATATTGATAACCCTTGGCATTTCTAATTGTAGAGAAACATATCTGATATCTGGAGTAACATGCATGAATCTCATCGGGACACCATTCTCATCAACTGCCGGTTTCCTAGTAATATTATCATATTTCTCTCTTAACTCCTCTTTCCATTCTGTTGAAAACTGTTTAGGTATCTCAATACGCACCCCATATCCTCCGAAATCCTTTTTGTACTCCGTCCTACTGACTGGAAAGTAATTCAACCAGTTTCCGAAATTGATCTTCAACCAATCAATTACTGGTGGTGGTAACTCTAGATATTTATCCATTTTTACCTCTTCTTCAGGTTCTACTACATCTGATTCAGGAGTATAAACGTCCGTGACTAGAGTCGTCGGTTCTTTTGACTTCCTACACGTCATCATGTGACCTTTTAACTGAGTTTCCTTTTCGAACTCCTTTCCGCAATTTTTACATGCAAACATATTTGTTTGGTTAAGTTATTATCTTGATAATGTTCCCCAAGCATTTGTTCTTGTTCCCAACCGTTTCCGTGGTGCTATTCTTGTGACCGCCTTAATTGGGATTATTGGTTTGATAGGTCTGATCGGCATTGGACGGAAATTCGGTCCTACTGGTTTCATTGGTTTCATTGGACGGAAATTCGGTCCTCCTGATTTCATTGGTTTGATTGGCATTGGACGGAAATTCGGTCCTACTGGTTTGATCGGCAGACGTTTCTTTATAGCCGTCTTCACTAGTTTTCTTACTACCCTTGCTCCTAATTTCATATTATATGGGTTAAAATATAAATCCTGATTTAGTCATTCTGACTCCTGTTGCTCCCCCTTGTGAATCGAGATACTTTGTTATATCTATTGTGAATACTACCATTTCATCTTTCTTAATATCTTTGTAAGCTTTAACTCTTACTTGTGCTTTACCACTTCTTACTTCTCTCTCATCTATCATCGCAAATGTCTTTTCTGCTTCACCTTCTGGCATACATTCCTTAACCGCCCAGGCCAAATCGTTCACATTTATCTTTGCACTCTTGCCTTCTATCTCTATCTCTACTAGTCTATCTCCTGTTTTCTTTAGACTGACTTCCTTTCCACCTCCTGCAATTTTATACATATTGAATTAGTTATTTACAATAAAATCTTATTGAATCTTCTATTTCCGCCACTAGATCTCTCATTTTATCTCTCTTACCTAGGTTATAAGAGTTGACGTGCGGGTCGGGACTGAAATCAAAGTCACTGCCTTCAACTATCTTCTCCTTCAACACTTCCATTAAGATAGTGAATGCTCCCGACTGATACGCTTTTTTTACTAAATCTTTATCTATCATAATTGTGTGGCTGGTGATTGGACTCCTGGTTCAATCTGCGGACCTCGTGGTTGCATCTGTTCCATATTAGCTTGCATTTCTGCTATCTTAGTCTGATCCATCTCATCTTGTGTACCTAATTGCGCTTGCTCTTGCTCCATTTGGCCTTGCTCCATTTCACCTTCCTGTCCAGCCACTTGCTGTGCCTCTTCTTGTTCCTGCATAATATCATCCTCAGTCTTTAACCAATCTTCAGGTTTTTCTTTACGACTCTTTAACAATCTTGTATCAGCTTTGAATGCATCCACGTAAGGTGATTTAGCAATCAACCCATAGGTCTCTGCTGTTCTAGCTTCAGTCAAACTTTGACTCACTGGTATAGTAGAGAATGCTCTGACCCTGACATCATATTCTCCCTCAACCTCTACTGGAAGAATCTCCATCAACTTGTCGCTTTTATCATTTTCATATTCACCTTTCTCGTCTTTTTTAATACCTAATCTTTCCTTTCTGAATTGGTTTCTATAGACCTCGCCGTTCTCCATCTGAGGAAATTTCTGAGCAAATTCTATATTATCCTCACCTAAACTCTCTTTAGCTGCCATAAACTCTTCATGTAACTTAGGATCGATCACTGCTCCGAACTCGTTCACAATCATTTCGGTCTTTTGCGGTCGACCATATATCAACTGGATTAAATCAATTCTTAGACGACCTTGTCTTTCTAATGCGAACTCGATGTTTTGTAGAGGTGTCTGTAATCTTCTGAGTCCGGCCTCTCTATTAAGTACAGCTTCGCCCAAAGTCTTACCAACCTGCTCACCTCCCAAAGCTTTTGTGACCCCTGAGTACTCATCCGCTCTATCCTCAATGTATTGAATCAATTCGAGTACCATCGAATCTGGTCCAGGTATCTTAGGAAAATTAATCTTATCTGAATCTCTCAACTTTTTAAGTTTAGGTTCGAGAATCATATCACTATCTGTAACGTTTCCCGATCCACCATAGAATCCTGCTCCACTAATAGATAGTATAATCTGATTCTGAGTCATATTTACTACTCTGTTCAACATCTCATCCGAATTTTCTAAGATCTCGGGTAAACCAAGACCGTAGATTGTATGCTCATTCCTCATCTTCCACATTGCTGTGACTAGACTTAATTTATTGTTCAAAAGGATCTCGTCCGAAAGTAGAACTAATCCGTCGGTCACGACCTTCTTATTACTCTCCTCGTCCTCATAGAACCATAGCCTGACCTTATTACCTGGAATATCATTAGCTATATCAGCCTTATCGCTGGCATAATCAGAATCATTGTTTCCGTCAGTAGGAATCAATGCTGTAACATTAGGGTACTTTTCTTTGGGAAATTCTAGTAATAAAGTGGAATAGTCATAACATTTTGTCCAAGCACAATCTCTGATTGAACTCTCGTCATAAGGTTTCGCTCTATTATCTATCCATACATCTCTAATAGGTAAAGTCTCAAAATAAGCTTCGTCATTATCAATAAGTTCTTTCGTCTCGGTAATATGCTGACCCAGATCCGGATCGTAACTTATAATTTTAGGAACGGTTCTCTTTCTGTATCTATGATATTCTCTGCCAAAAGCCGAACCATACTTAGCCACGGTATTAATGAACTTGATCAACTGCTGTCTCCCCTGTCCCTTATCCCAACCTAAACCGTACAAAGCTTCTAGTATTGCTGTTTTTGTTTCAAACTTCTCAGAACGAGCCACCAACTCAACCTCGGGATTCTTAGCGGCTATAATCGAGACAGCTGTATCTATTTTCGCTAAAATAAGAGGGTGACTGTTATTAGCCATCCATGATTGCATCTCTGTATTATAGAATTTGTGAGGTAAACTGACGAAATCAGCGAAATCCCAGATGTCCTCAATTGATCTCGCATCTGGACTCTGATCATAAGGATTAGCCATCAAACCAGACCGATGAGTCTTAAGATCCTTAATTCTAGCCATAACATCTAGAACTAGCTTGGAAACCTCCTTGGAAGGTTTATACTTAGTATTCTTAATTTTGTCTTGCGGTAATGGCATAATAGAGCATTAAAGAATCGAACTTTAATGGCTGCATCATGGCTAGTCCATTTATTTATTGTATTATACACCGTTTTAATTTAAAAGTAAAACTAAAATTTAATACTTTCAAGAACTATCGTCGCTCCATAAGGTTTTCCCTCTTTAAATTCTATCTCTATTCTACAAAACGGATGAGTCTGTGCAAATGCAATCAGTCGTAACCAATGAGAATCAGAGATTATTACACTAGGGTTGATGATTATTTTTTCCATTATGAATATGAGTAATGTTTTTTATATCCAGTATTCTTAGGTTTGTTCCAGGGAGCAGTGGGGTCATTAGCGTACAAATTAGGGACCTCCGGTCTCTCTTGTACGGGTATCTGTGGAAGACTCATCAACCCCATCCTCATTGAATCACAACAGTGATCCTCCCCCGCTTTCTTGAGATCTTCCGGTTTATGGTTATCATGTATTTGTAAAGGTATAGTTCTGATCAGATTAGTACAAGTATTGAATATCATCAGTGTTTCTTCTTGTAAGTACTTTCTGACCAGGTTCCATCCTGGGATCCTTTCTTTGTTAGCCTGTGTAATCGGGACCCCGTTGTCACCCATTATATTGTATCCGTACTCTCCTGTGTCTCTAGTGGCGGCAAACATATCCCAATCGGCCACTGTATAATCGAACTGTTCTTTCAGACTCATATCCAGAATCTTCTCTGCTAAAGGTTTATAGAGCAATCCATTCTTGTATAACTCTCTGTAGATATAAACATTCCCGTCGTAATCTACTGCGTACCAGAGGACTGCAGACGGTGCTTCGTATCCATAATCAATTGATCTGAACTTGATCCATCCTGGAGGTATTTCGAATGGTTCGATAACATGTTTATCTTTGGAAAACTCTGGGAAGTATTGCCCTTCGAATATATCCCAATCACCATCTAAGAAAGCTCTTCTCATCTTCTCTGGTAATCCTTCCAATTGTTTAGCGTAACTCTCTGGAAGATATTTATTATCTGAAGCTCTTGATCTAACAAACGTGAAGTCATTCGGATCGAACCTTTCATCTTCGAAGTTTCTATCTATCCACAACTTCTTAACCCAACCGTGTCCTATTCCCCCCGGGTTACTTGCAGTTATGAATTTAGTATTTTCTATTCCAGGCCATCTTCTTCTAAGATTGAGAAAGTCAAACACGACTCTTTCGTTCATAGTAACCTCATCAACCAAAATTGACGCAAATTCACTGGACAAATACTTAGAAGGATCATCCAAGTTTCTAAATGCTATAACTCCCGATCCATACTTTTCATTTAAAGTAAACTCGTGGTTACTTTTATTAAGTGTCCCCAACCAAGCAGGGAACTCATATTGTATTTTTGAAAGATGTCTATCGTTTAAAGCGACGTAATCCTCACAGAACAATCCTACTCTTATTCCAGGCTTCTCAATCTGTTGTGCATACTTCATCAAAAGCCAAACTGCTATCCACCGAAGGAAGTAACTTTTACCTCCTCCAACCGATCCACCGAAAAGTATATAAGTGTAATCTTCTACCGCTCTAGCGGCTTCCAATTGCTTATCCTGAAATTGACAAAAATCGAAGAAGTTTTCATTGATCATTTATGTTTTTAATTCCAAGTAAGAAACCGATTCCCTCTATTTCAACTTTAGTTTCAGTTCTCCCCAGTTTAGGTTTAACAAACTCTGCCCAGAACTCCATTCTATTCATAAACGATTCTTCCGGCTTAGATAATTCCTCTCCATCACTAAGACCTTCTAATTTCCCCGCATACTTACTTATACCTCCACTAGCAATAATACCAAAAAACTCATCCATCATATCCTTCTTTTCTTTCTTGGCTTCTATTCCTTTTTTCCACAATGAATTACCTTTTGGAAATGGCATGATGTATTATTTACTTTATATTATTTTATGCTACTTTACTCTTCTATGTCTTCTAGTCCCTCTTCTTTAGAGAATCTTGGTTCGTCATTTCGTGAGTGAGCTTTACCTATAGCTTTTAATACCCCGAGTAATAGGGTTTTGAGTTTCATACCTTCTTTGGTCTACCTAGCGGTTTCTTTAATTTAACTTCTTTCTTGACTTTCTTGTTTACGGTAAGCTTTTCCCTAACTTTAACGTTATTCAGGATTATATCGCCACCTTTAGTAATACCAATCCCTTTCATTGGTTTCCAAGGAGTGGGGCCATCATCCTTAGCTTCTTTCTTGATCTCCTTCTTGATTTGTTTCGATTTAATTATCTTTGGCTCAAACTCCCTCACTCTAGTCTTTCTGATAGAAGTACCCTTCAACTCACGATCTTTCACCACGTCTACAGCTTCTTCCAACGTATCAAACTCGCCGATAATCATTCCTAAACTACTTAGTACATATTTAAACATAGTTATTTGGTTAAACAGCTTTTTCTAATAGTTCAAACAATGCATCAGCTTTTGACGCATCATATGAATCCTTTCCATCTTCATTTTTAACAATGAACAACAGAGGAGCGACTTTAGAGAATAGATTAGTCACGTTCAAGTATACTTCGTTATCGAATGTAGTGACAATTTCTTTGTTATTTTCTTTTCTATAAGTTTCCATTCTTTGATTGAAATCTTCGTTTATATCATCTAAAGCTTTGACGAGATCCTTAATTTCTAATTCTAGTTTTTTCTTGTCTCCCCCTTTTGTTAATTCAAGTTCTTTTTCGTTCTTCTGTATGGTAAACTTCTTAGCATCCTCTCTCAATACGCTAAGAAATACCTCCACACCATCATTGTAAGGTTTCATAGCAATCTTAATAACTCTTCTAAAATTGGACAATCGTCCAGCATCTAATACTTCCCCTGGCGGGATAACCGCTGTTAATGCAAATAAAGCGTCCAGTTCCTGCGGTTTAGCTTTGAGTATTTTTGCCATTTTGTTTGGTTAGCAATTATTTATTTGGTATTGATTTAATAGTGTGTGGGGTAGAACCCCTTGGAACTACCCCCGAATAACCCTGCCCATAAACAGTCATCCAAACCGTTTGAAAGTATTGTACACTGACCCGGGGTGAAAGTAAACATAAAATTTTCCTGTTTTAATTAGTTATAAGTGAAATTATTTTACTGGCAATTGATCCAATCTGTTTCGAATCTTTCTTTTCCTCTATTACTGGTGGTTTAGGAAAATCCCCATTATAAGC
>Ga0105051_10003751_pt1 | contig 18216 bp, 17 predicted proteins | sample FRY02_FD_78383 | JGI IMG/M metagenome (GOLD analysis project Ga0105051, IMG submission 78383) | Freshwater microbial communities from Lake Fryxell liftoff mats and glacier meltwater in Antarctica - FRY-02 (megahit assembly) | ecosystem: Environmental > Aquatic > Freshwater > Ice > Glacier... | reverse complement strand
CGTCGAAGGAAATGGAAATCAAACTGACCAACGTGGGACGCGCCAGTCTGGAAGAATTGCTGGCCGACTACCGTGATTATCTGAGAGTCCGCGACTTACCGCTGTGCCCAAAAGATTCCAAAGAGGCGCTCTACGTTCGCGACCTTGGAAGACAGCCCCCACAGACCTTCGAAGTTTACCGAAAGTTCATCGAAACCCGTCCTGCGGAGGTGATTGCCAACATCGCGATCTGTCTGATTCATCAGACGAATTTTTTGCTGGATCAGCAGTTGAAGACTCTGGTGACCTACGTTGCATCAAGAGGGACTCTGAACCGACAGACATCCATCTGGGTGAGATCGGCAATACCTTGCACACGAAGCTGGTCAAAGCCGGATTGACTACCCCGAGAGTCTCGACAGAGGCTGCCCCTGCTCTGGAATCAAAACCGGTGGTTCAAATCAGAGCCTTCCTTGCTCAGTATCTGGCTGATGGGATTACGGCTAAAAGTGAACGAGCCTGGGAATGCACAGTCAAGAAGTGGAAGGCAACGATGGATAGGCTGAATCGATTCTTTGGTTCGGAACGAGACATCAGCACAATCACGCATGACGACGCGCACAAGTTCCGAAAGTCGCTGGACGAACTCAACGCGATGTGGTGGACTTTCAAGAGACTGCAGGCCGCTGAAGAATCTGCCGACGATCGGAAGGCCGTTGAACTGTTGACGGGCAAGCTGGCTAAGTTGCTGGAAGCCGTGGAATCGTACTGCGGATCACAGGCCGGGGAGGTGGCACGATGACGAACAGGATTCCTGAACGTGAAGCGACGGCGAAACAATCGGCTTTGCAGACGCTGGCATTGAAACAACTGCAGGCGGCTTCTGAAACGCTGGGACGGCTGCGGGAAATTCCAGCCAGCCAGGCCGATCGGGAAGCACTGGCAGACGCTGCGGAACTGGTGGAACGTGGTACAAGTTGTTTGCGGGATTGGTTCGGCGGTTGTCCGTTTAATGACCTCGATTGCGAATAGGGCCGGGGGGGCCGATTTTTGTAGAACGGTTCCCCCGGGAAACCACGTTAGGCCACGCGCGTGAATTTGTGCGCAATTCGACAGGGGGGGTCTGCTTTTTCCGGGGGGATTGTTCAAACGACGATTTGAACGGATGGACTCGGGAGAAATGCAGGACGGGACACACCCCCCGGTCTAGGTTCTTTCTGGCGTTTATTCCGCTGAGCCTGTAAGGCTACAGCAGAGTGGGAGACACACTTTCTTTCCCGATGCCGGGCCGGTATCTCAAACCGTGGCCAACATGGCGAATTCGCTACGGGAAGCGATTCAGCAAAACCAGTTCACGACGAATCAGAACAATCGCCGGGCGGTTCATTCCCAGCGCCTCAATAGTTGCTCGCCCGGTTGGAGTTCGACCGCGAAGCCGCCAAGTTGTCGTGAATGCAAAATGATCAGTCCAGACATCCAGACATCGCCCGCCCGTTCGCGAACGAGTTTGACCAGACGCACAGGAATTTGCGGGCTCATTGCTGATTGAGTTTCGCACGTTCCGCCCGGAGCTTCATCAGGGCAAGGAAGTCAGCCAGTTCTGTCAGCGCCTGCGCTTCCTCCCGTTCGGCCTTGCGGAGTTTCCCGGTTCTGTCCTGTTCATCCAGCAAAGAACTCAGCCGCGCCTTCAAAGCTGCGGGCATTTGAAACCGTTTCCAGTCCTGCGGAAGTTCCAGTTCAACCGTAACGCTGCTCATGTGTGTTTCCCGAATTGGTCCCCGAATTGACCGGCATTGTACCAATGTCCTCGGGGCAACGAAACCGATCGTCCCGTCGTTGCAACTGACAACACAAAATCGCACAGCTGAATTTTGAAGTTCTGAGACCGGTGTTTTCCGCCGGGGAATCCAGTAATCGCGTCGATTGCGTACTTTTGGAATTCCTTGAGCCGATCAATGTCGCCCAAGGGACATTTTCGTGGCATCGCACTCGCGCCACACTTAATCGTATGGCTTGAACTGCCAAATCCAAGCTCCGACTCCGAACAATTGCCCAACGCTGCAGGCGAGTGGGCGTTGTGCAAAACTTGCATACCTCTACCATTTCATGGCTTCTTTGGTGCGACCTTTCAATGGCTAAACCTCGCGCATTCATAAGTTCGACCTACTATGATCTGAAACATCTGAGGTTAGCACTTGAGGGGTTCGTCGAGTCCCTTGGATTTGAATCGGTTCTTTCAGAGAAAGGGTCGATTGCATATGCGCCAGATGTTCCACTTGATGAGTCGTGCTACCGAGAGGCACAACAAGCTGATCTGATGGTGCTGATTGTTGGCGGACGATATGGCTCCGAACGAAGCGACGGCAATGAAAAACGCGAATCCGGTTTTTACAACCGATACGACAGCATCACACGAGAAGAGTTCCGTGCTGCCGTAGCTAATCATGTACCTCTCTACATTGCAATTGAAAGGGGAGTGGACGCTGAGTACCAAACGTTCTTGAGGAATCGAGAATCCCACGCGGTGGTGTATGCTCACGTGGATTCGGTAAACATCTTTCATATGATCGAAGAAATACGGTCACTTCCGAATAATAACCCCGTCTTCGCCTTTGACCGATTTCATGAACTTCAAGTGTGGCTTCGCGAACAGTGGGCCGGTCTATTCCAAGATTTGCTGCGAAAGATTTCCAGCCAAGTCCAAATCGCGACCCTTGCTGTGCAAGTAAACGAACTTGCGGAGACTAATAAGACATTCAAACGATACCTTGAATCGCTCATGACCGAAGTTACTCCAGAGAAATCTGAAGACCTGATCAATCAGGAGTCCGAGCGCTTACGCGAAGTGCAGCAGTTCAGTGAAATTGCGGAAAACCGATTTGTTAAATTCGTGGTAAGAAGCTTAAAACTAGGTCTGATCGATATTGGGCACAACCTTCTTGCCGCCGACTCAGTTGATGCTTTGTTCAATGGACTCTTGAACGCCGCACCGTCCAATAACCGTCCTAGCGTTTTCCAGAGTGCGTGGAAAACAAATCGCGAAATGATGATCTCCGACATCAATCAAGCGAGAGAGACACTTGGAGCAGGTCCGCTGGAATGGAGCGTTTTAACGCCGATTGTTTCAGAACCCGAATCACCGGAGCCCCACGCTCAGTCCGTCGTAAAAACTAAGGTTAGTCCAAACCAAGCTACAACAAAGCCAGCGAAGAAAAAGCCAGCGAAGAAAAAGCCAGCGAAGAAAAAGCCAGCGAAGAAAAAGCCAAATGCTCAAGAAAGAGATAAAGCAAGCGATTCAAAAGACCCTCAATAGCCGCTGCCGAGCGCTCCTTTCGAACCGCACACCGCCTTTGAAGGGCTGGCAAAAAATACACGGCCACCGTCAATATTTCGACCGAAATGAATGCACGGCCAAATCTTCACCGTGTATTTTGCCGATTTAATACGCCCCCCTATGTGATTCAGCCAAAAACTCGCTTTGGCAGTTAAGCGGTATCAACTATTCGAAAACCGGGCTAGGCGTGGGAGTCATGAACCACCCGAAAAGTTGACCCGAATCAACCTGCCCTGTTCTTGCTTCATTCGGGATTGATCTGAATTCGGGAGATCAGGCATCCAATGCCGGAAAATGTTCAGCAAAGCAATTCAGAAGCGACGCAGATTCATCGCGAGATTCTTTTGGCGCGTGAGACAGCGCAATACCTGCTACACGCAATTGAAGCGATCCGCAGTGATGACCCATTCACGCTACGCTCGTTTCCCGAAAGGGTTGATGCTTCGTATGACATAATGAGTGTGGAATCCGAATACGATGTGGCAGTATTTGACGCCGATAAATCGATTCGTGAACGCCGGGAGTCGCTTAGCCTCCTTGCTACCATGACAATTTCGGATGATGCAATTACCTTCATTCGGGCAGAAAACGCCAAGCATGGAAACTTGCCAACAGTCCGCGTTGGAAATCGACGGTTTTGCACTTACATTGAAGCCGTGCGGGCATTGCCTGACGAGTATGGCGAGCATTCATTAGGGAGAGACTGGACCCCAATTTTTCGGGACGACTTACCAGAGAAAATTCGTCCGGGTGATCCTTTGGAATGGGCCGCTTTGATTGACCGAGAGATTGCCTTTACATTGGCACGGCTTCCGCTCGGAGTGTCGAGAAGAGATGGTTGCTTTCAGACAGCCAACCATTTGTTTCTAAGTTTTGAAGTACTGAGTGCTGTAATCTCTCTCAAATGGCAACTTCAATGGCCCTTATGGAATAGAACACGACGGCCATCGGTGTTTGTCGATGCGTCACCAAATGCGCCATTCAAGTCCATCACGTTTGATCATTCGGAAGATGCGTTCTTCGATGCATTGGCCGTACTCGTTGGTTACGCCGATCGGCGTAGAGGATTCGATTATCTTGTTGCCGACGGTACTTTTCGACCATTTCCGACACAGCCTAATGCTGTAAAGTCAGTCGATGGTCTCACGCCGTTCATTGCTGGCGTGAAAGCTGCCGAAGCGACATTCCATGAACTGCGCATCGGAGAGTGCTTCGAAGCGTTAAGCGATTGGCTCCCGTCGCGTGGCGACAGATTTGAGTCGTGGCGACGATTGCTTGAAATGGCTTTGCAAAGACCGACGATCCACAATTGTAAAAAGGAACGTTGCGTTATTCGTGACCGCAATGAACGCAGAGTGAGATACAAGCTTCGCGAACGATTGAACAAGCATCCCGTTTGGAATGATCTTGAATGGCGTCGAACTTTACTCGAACGCGCCGAATCGCTCCAAAAAGAATTAACCGTTGAATGGATCGATACGGCGAGAATCTTGAGCGCAATTACGGTTGTGCTTTTCGACTCGTCCCCTGAGTCGCACAATCCACAACAACTCATTGACGCTGATCCAATCAGCGAAAATTCTGCCGAGAAGTTCGCAAAATCCGACGCCTTCGATTCGGCACAGTTGGACATGGAACAAGAAGGATCGAAAACGAAACTGAATGTGATCACGACAGTCCGACATGAACGCCGAAAGCGTACCGCCGCGGAAATGAAAGAAGCACGACAGGCTGCCGAGTTGATGATGCGTGAAGGAAAAACGCTGGATGAAATTGCAATGGCGCTTGGCTACGCAAACGCGAGTGGCGTGAGCAAATTGTTGAACGGAAGATGACAGCCACGAGGGATATTGGAAAACCTGTTTCCGATCTTTATTGGAAACGATGAAATCTTTTCACCAGCATTTTTCCTGCGATGTCTTCCAACGCTGGAAAATTCGTGAAGCCATTCCCGACACGATAGGAAACCCGCCCTTACAAGGCATCCATTGAAAGTCTCACCACGGATGGACGCCGAAAGGGCAAACAATGGCAAACAAAATGAATTCATTTTGATCGGGCAAGCTGCCCGAATCCTCAAACGCCCGGATCATCAGGTTCGGCGGACTGCTGACCAGTTGTGGCCGAACGCGCCGCGAAGTGGTCGATTCCGATTGATTCCCCGCGCGGAGCTGTGCAGTCTTGCCGCTGCCATTGCCGCCCGCTATCCGGAGTCTCATTCATCCACCAAAGTAAACAGCAACGCCGCCGGTTCTGATGTTGCTCCCGTCTGTCCGCCGGATTTGCGGACATAAAGAAAGCCCGACCTGGAATGATTCCGGGAACGGGCTTTTCTGTTTCTTCGTGATGCCTGGCAGGCCGCGTCTCAATTCGAATCTGCCAACATCGACCGCTGAATCCGTTCAGCCTGATTCCTGCGCCCGTGGTTTGTCGCCTGGGGCAGTTTGGTTCCTTCCGTTTTCTCCGGAGCTGTCAGCACATGACAACGCCAGACGATGCGAATGATAACACAACTCAAGGCCGCGTCCCGCCTGCAAATGGCGCTTGGATCAAAATGCGGACAAACCTTTGGGACGATCCACGGGTAGCGTCATTGTGCGACGCGATGAACTGCGATGAAGCCCGCGTTTGTGGTGGCCTGTTTCGCTTGTGGTCGCTTGCCGACACTCACAGCACCGACGGGCGGTTGCAGTATTCCGCCGCTGCCGTAAATCGCAAAGTCGGCATTGATGGTTTTGCAGAAGCCATGCAGGACGTGGGCTGGCTGACCAGCGTTGACGGTCTGATGACTTTGCCACGTTTCGACGAACACAACGGACGATCTGCAAAACGACGCGCACAAGAGGCCATGCGTTCGGCCAAACATTATCGACGGCAGTCTGACACCGAACCTCTCACGCAAGTCTCACGCTCCGAGCGTGAGAACAGCGTGAGCGAGAGAAAGAGGAAGAGTCAGAATCAGAGTAAGAAACAGAATCAGAATGTAGAGATAGAAGCTGCGGGCAGAAGCCCGCCCTCTCTCGCTTCTGACTTTCCCCCGTTCGATGAAATCGAACGCCACTGGAACAACGCGATGGAAGTCTCTCACAAGTTGACGGACTCGCGACGCAACAAACTGTTGACCCGATGGAAGGATGCTGAGTTCCGAGCTCGCTGGCGTGAAGCCATCGACCGTATCAGCCGTTCCGATTTCTGCCGGGGACTGAATGACCGGGGTTGGAAAGCTGACCTCGATTGGTTTTTGAAACTCGATAACATTACCAAAGTTATGATCGATTGCCCCCGACAGGAGTCGAACCTGTGGCCTGCGCTTTAGGAAAGCGCCGCTCTATCCTGCTGAGCTACGAGGGCGATGTGGAGATTGTATTCAATTCTGGCTAAAATGCCCGCCAGAAATTTATCTGATTTGTGAATGCCCGCATTTCAGGGCTGTCTGCCGGAATTCCAGAGACTCATGACCGAAACCCACATCATCGGCTGCATCCTTGGCACGGCAATCGGTGATGCACTGGGGTTGCCTTATGAAGGCGTGTCACGGAGCCGTGCGACTCGCCTGCTCGGTTCGCCCGATCGGCACAGGTTTTTCGTCAGACGGGGAATGTTCTCGGACGATACCGAGCACACCTGCATGGTGGCGCAGGCACTGATCGCTTCAAATTTCGACCTCGACAACTTCACAACCGACTTTGCACGCCGACTTCGCTGGTGGTTCATTGCACTTCCCGGTGGTATCGGATTCGCCACGCTTCGTGCATGTCTGAAGCTATGGCTGGGTATCTCGCCCAGGTCCAGTGGAGTCTATTCAGCCGGCAACGGCCCAGCGATGCGATCCGCAATCTTTGGCGCGATCTTTGATGATGTCGAAACAATGGTCGCCTTTGTGCGAGCATCAACTCGAGTGACGCATTCAGATCCGAAAGCCGAATTCGGTGCCATCGCGATCGCTTTGGCGGCATTTAACTCGAAGCAAAAAACGGCGATTAATGGCCAACGATTCGTGAATCAACTTGCGGAGATCATTGGCTCGGATGGAAACGCATTGATCTCGTTACTTCGCGACGTCGTCGATAGCGTTGCCACCAATCAAACCACGCTGGATTTCGCAGCCGCCAACGGTCATCAAAGAGGCGTCACGGGGTATGTTTACCACACAGTGCCTATTGCCATACACGCATGGCTTACGAATCCATGTGACTATCGAGCTGCCGTTATGTCGGTCATAGAATGTGGCGGTGACACCGACACAACTGCTGCCATTGTTGGGGGAATCGTTGGTGTTTCGACCGACGAATCGGGCATCCCGCAGGAATGGATAGCAGGCATCTGCGATTGGCCGCGTTCTATTCACTGGCTGCAGAAACTGGCGATTCAGTTGAGCAAAACCGTAGCAGTGGGCCCACCGCAAAATTCAGTTTCACTCAACTTCGCGGCCGTGTTGCTGCGGAATTTGGTTTTCATCGGCGTCGTACTATTCCACGGATTCCGCAGACTTTTTCCACCGTATTGAATTACGCTCGGAGGGCTGACGCCCAGCCGCACGCGTTTTGCATTCTAAGAATGCAATTCCAGCACGGCTTCAACTTCCACTGGTACGTTAAACGGTAGCGAACCCATACCAACCGCGCTGCGTGCGGCGCGGCCGGAGTCGCCGAAGACTTCGATCATGGTGTTGCTGAATCCATTCATCACTGCCGGATGCTTCTGAAAATCAGGCGTGCAATTTACAAAGCCCAGAACTTTCACAACGCGCTTCACTCGATCAAGACTGCCCAATGATGCTTTGATGGTGGCCAGCATCGTGAATGCGACAATTCGAGCGGCGGCGGCACCTTCTTCTTCGGTCATTTCCGCACCAATGCGACCTGTCACCAGTTTTCCGTCCGGGCCATACGGCACCTGACCCGAAACGTATGCCATATTATCGACAACAACGACTGGTGTATAAATTCCGCCGGGTGCTGGCGTGGGGGGCAACTGAATTCCCAATGAAATCAAACGATCATCGATACTCACAATATGATCTCCTGGCATGTTGAACCGAAAAACAGCAGAATCTGGTCAATAATTTTGATCCGTCACCTTCACGACGACGTTCGTTGAATTCTGAATGCGGATCATAAGCAGGGAGCGCGTTTACGTACCAGTCAAACGCACTCGATTGCGAAAACACTGCCGGGCAACTTACAATCGGGACTTGAATCACCCATCGCCGTCTCTGTGTTTTGCACAGACGCTGACGAGTTCTGAATCATTGAAGGAAAATCATCATGCACGATATGAATACCATCGTTCTGACGGCAATGTTGGCTGAAGTGCAATTCATGCCAATGCTGCTGGGCGGTGTGGCCGTTATCTTCGGACTTTTGATGCTCGTATTTCTGGGCGTCTTTGCATCGGTCGGGTCGCTTTGGTTTCGAGCATTCATGTCGGGAGCCGGCATCGGTCCTTTGCAGATGGTTGTTATGAAGCTGAAGAAAGTGAACCCGCAGTTGATCGTCGATTCGCGCATTATGTCGGTTCAGGCGGGTCTGGATGATATCTCGACCAATGCCATGGAATCGCATTATCTGGCAGGTGGCAACGTACCTTTGGTCATCCGGGCCTTGATTGCAGCGCACCGAGCGCAGATTGATCTGAACTGGAAGACGGGAGCTGCCATCGACCTCGCCGGACGAAATGTTCTGGAAGCCGTTCAGACCAGCGTGAAAACCAAAGTTATTGACTGTCCTGATCCAGGCCGTTCGGGTCGACCGACGCTGGACGGAGTTGCACGCGATGGCATTCAACTGAAGGCGCGAGCTCGCGTCACAGTGCGAACCAACATTATGCAGTTGATCGGTGGAGCGACCGAAGAGACCATCATCGCGCGAGTGGGTGAAGGGATTGTTTCGGCTATCGGTTCGTGCGAAAGTCACAAAGAAGTTTTGGCCAACCCAATGCTGATTGCTCGCGCGGTGCTGGCCAAGGGGCTGGATTCGCAGACGGCGTATGAAATTGTATCGATCGACATCGCTGATATTGACGTCGGTGACAACGTGGGGGCTCGGCTGCAGGCTGACCAGGCGGAAGCAGATATGCGAATTGCACGGGCTCACGCGGAAGAACGTCGAGCGGCGGCTGTGGCTTCGGAGCAGGAAATGCGAGCTTTGACGCAGGAAAACCAGGCGGAAGTTGTGCTTTCGGAATCTGAAATTCCCAAAGCTATGGCCGAAGCGTATCGTCAGGGGTCGTTGCGAGCGGGCTCAAGAACTTGAGGTTGTTTCGCTGAAATGCCCGAGTTTTCCAAGTTTCGATTCAATGCGATCGCAGCTTCTGCGTAATTTGTCGTAACATCGCGAACTGAATGAAGTTCCGGAGTTGCCCGGCCGTTACGGGCGGCCAAAAAATCCGGCTCAGTCGTCTGCATTTGCATTGAGAGCTTGAGCAAGGGGATTTTGAGGCGTACACTTAACTTGTTGCTGGCCATGAATGAGCCAGGCTTGTTGCTGCCAGTGATGATTCATTTCTGGCGGCATTGATATTGAGTCGATTTTGGATTCAGGAGGTCTCCAAAGTTTTCGGCGATTGAAAATCTTCGGAGCCGTTGACGTGTCAAACGGAATATTGCAAATAGAAGTTTCTTCCCACGAGCGCGATGTTTTGCTGCGTGGTCTGCGTTATGTTCGCAGTTCATTGCTGCTTGAACTGCGAGAACCAGAAAAAGAAGATACTCGGCGCAGAAGTTCCGCACTGGACGAAATTCAGATGCTCTGCCAGCGACTGGAAAATTCTGACCCTCAGTTAACGGCGAGTCTTTGATCCGGGCTTGTTTCTGGCAACTGCCGTGAAGACCGTGTAGTCGCTGATTACGTGTTGCCTGACGTCAGCAAACAACTGCTCCATGCGCGCTTGATGCCATTCCAGCAGTTTAGTGACGATATGAATTCGTCCGCCTTCGCGAAGTCCGGTTCTGGCAGCCTGCATGAATAATTCGGAGATTCTATAATCCGAATAGTACGGTGGATTGCCGAGCAGCAGATCCCATGTCCCTGGTTCCGGTAATACTCCGTCGGATGTCAGCAACGTCTGGATCGTTGTGATTTCGTTGAGCTCAGCGGATCGTTGAGTACACTCAATCGCACGGGCATCGCTATCGACACCCAGAATTACGGCTGTTGGATATTCAATGGCGGCAGCGACGGCCACCGGCCCCGCGCCGCATCCCATATCGACAATTCGCTGCGGCAGAAATTCAGCCTGACCGTCTTTGCCTTTGAGAAATTCAATCGATCGAATCAATGCGCGTCCGCCAGCATCGACTCGACGATGACAGAAGACACCGGGGCGACTTTCGACATACGCAAGCCGCTCACCCTGGCGAAACGCAAATCGAGCACGGAAGCCTTTTTCTTTCTTCAGCGGATTCGATTTTGTGGCGATACACGTCGTGCCTTGTTTATGCTTCTGGGCGTCAACTTTGCTGAAGAGCGTTTTTAGCTGACTCTGCACCCAACGATCTTTGGGATTGTTTGTCGAAGCAAAAAGGCGGCCTCCCGATCGAAGCCGTTGATGGGCGGCCTGCATCAAATCCTGAGCCAGTTCAGATGAATCACCAGCCAATGTTGGAAAGACGATTTCGTCAAATTCCTGTTCTGGCAAATCTGCCGCGCAGACAATACTGATCGTATCTGAACTGAGGATCGTGTCTGCGTGAAATGCCTGAAGAGTGCGATAGAAAAAATGTTCTGTGGTGAAGAAAGTAAATTTCAAATCCGGCCGCAGCTCGCGCAACGCTGAAGCGAGCGTCGTGCCGTGCATGAGAATGACCAACACATTTGGACCTTGCAGTTGCGAACTAAGTTCTGCCAACAGACGATCGGAAACGAATTTTAATGTACGAGGTGATTCAGCGGTTTGTTGATTAGGATGCAATTGTCGAGATTTCGAAGTGAAGAAAGGTCTGAAGAGAACGCTGCCTGTCGATTTATTGACTCGCAAAGCGCGAGCGGTCTGTTGATTTCATACCAACCGAGATCGCTTCCGTTTCACCCGACTCGAAGAGGAGGCGGGGTAGTCCGCACCTCCTCTTCGAGTCGGGTTAAACGATGGGTTTTGAACAAGATACCATCCATTTTCGGATTTCCGATCGGCATTTCGTCATCGAATGGAATCGAAAGTGAATTCCCCGTTTCTGGGGGCGGTCGTGTTTAGTTGTGACGGTGGGAGGGCGAGGCTGCTGCCGAGCCGTGTGTTTCCCCAGATCATCGGCTCGGCAGGAGCCTCGCCCTCCCGAGAATCAACTTTCGAGTCGCTCCCAAAGAAATCCGAGTCTCGCATCGGGCTAAATTCCACCGCAAATCAATACTTCACCTTGTTCATGGGTTCGGCTACACTGCCCGGCTTCCAGAATACGCCGGGCGGAATCCTCGATTGTGGCCTTGAAGGTCACGGCTTCTGCAATCCCCAACCTGGCTGGCGAAATCTGAACGTTATTAGCGGCAGTGCATTGAGTCATGATTGTAAGTAAGAACTGGCTGGCAGAATATGTGCCATTGCCGCAAAGCGTTGAAGAACTGACTCATCGGCTGACCATGTCGGGACTCAATCTGGAAGAGTTTCACGACGTCCATGAAGGATTATCAAAACCGGACGTCGCGATCGATATCGAAGTCACCAGCAACCGACCAGACTGCCTTGGACACATCGGCGTGGCTCGCGAAGTGTCCGTATTGTTCGGCAAGCCTTTGACAATTCCGACGGCTGACGTTGTTGAATCGGGCGCTGAGGCTGCGACTGCTGCCGCGATCTGGATCGAATGCCCCGATCTGTGTCCGGAGTATCACGGACGTGTGATTCGCGGCGTCAAAATTGGTCCTAGTCCGATCTGGCTGAAAGATCGACTGGCAGCCGTTGGCATTAACTCCGTCAACAATGTCGTCGATGTGACGAACTTTGTCATGCTGGAATGTGGTCAACCGCTGCATGCCTTTGACCTGCATAAACTTCACGGTCAGAAGGTCGTTGTTCGTCGCGCAAAAAAGGGCGAAACAATCACGGCCATCGATCAGCGTCCGTATGCATTGACGGAAGACATGTGCGTGATCGCCGATGCTGATCGCCCAGTTGCCGTGGCTGGAGTCATGGGTGGCTTCGATACAGAGATTTCTGATTCGACAACAAACGTTTTGATTGAAGCGGCATCATTTGCATCGCTCTCAGTTCGCGCGACTGCACGATCGTTGAAATTGCATAGTCCTTCGTCATATCGCTTTGAACGCAAAGTCGATCGAAAATGGCTCGACTGGGCATCGCGGCGGTGTTGCGAACTCATTCTGAAAGTGGCCGGCGGAACGCTGATGAAAGGATCTGTTGTCGCCGGAGACTCCGTGCCCGCGACTCGCGATTCGATCACACTCCGATTTGCACAAGTTGGTCGTCTGCTGGGAATAGAAATCGCCGCGGACGAATGCGTTCAAATCCTGCAGCAGCTTGGCCTGAAGAGTCTGGCTCGCAATGCAGACTTGGCGACCTTCGAACCGCCGAGCTGGCGACCAGACTTGCTGCGAGAAGTCGATCTGATCGAAGAAGTCGCTCGTATCCATGGCTACGAACACATTCCGATCGACGCCACACTGCCAGTTGTTGCCACGGCCAGAACTTTGCGTGAACGTGTGATTGATGCCGTTCGAACGCAGCTTGTTTCCAGCGGTTTATCGGAAGCATTGACATTATCGTTTGTGAGCGAACAGCAGCGGCAAATGTTCCGTCCGGCAGGAGATATTCCACCGGTCGCCGTCAATCATTCCAGCCGAAGTCACGAAAACCAATTGCGACAGAGTCTGATTCCAAGTCTGCTGGCCTGCCGTCGTCAGAACGAACGACACGGCTACGCCAATGCGGAACTGTTCGAAGTGGCTCGCGTGTATCTCACTGCTGGCCTTGGTCAGCCTGAGCAACAGGCAGAACCACTGACGATCGGTATTGTGTCGGGCCGACCGTTTTTTCAATTGTCGGGAGTTGTCGAAGCGCTGGCTGCAGAACTGGCACCTCATGCGATCCTGACGACAGAACCAGCACCGCATCCGGAATACATCTCCGGTCGCGGGGCGACTGTGAGTCTCAACGGAAAACCCTGGGGCTGGTTAGGTGAACTCAGCCGCGACGTGCTGAATCAAAGCGATCTGCAGGATGCCGTTTGTGTTGCTGAGTTACGATTGCCGCTGATTGAAGAACTTTTCGAAGTTCGCCGTTCGTACACACCGCTGCCACGTTTCCCGTCGATATCCCGAGATTTGAACTTCGTACTTCCCGAATCGATATCGTGGGCTCAGTTGTCGGAAACTGTGTCCAAATCTGCAGGCTCGCTGTTGCTGGGAACATCATTTGGTGGACAGTATCGAGGCAAACAGATCAATGCCGATCATAAGTCTTATTTGATCACATGCCGCTTCATGGCGGCAGACCGCACATTGACGACGGAAGAAGTCGATGCCGTGGTGAAGAATGTGATCGCTAGTTGCGAAACTCAACTGACCGCGAAATTGCGAGCTTGATCCTGTAATGAACCGAATGCTGCTGAAATCGAAAATCCATCGTGCGACTGTCACGGATGCCAGCCTGCACTACGAGGGCAGCATCACGCTGGACCCGTCGCTGATGGAAGCAAGCAACATCGTTGAATGGGAGCAGGTTGACGTCTACGACATCAACAACGGCAGCCGTTTAACGACATACGCCATTAGCGGCGAACGCGGCTCGGGCGTCGTCTGCCTCAACGGTGCGGCTGCACGACTGGTGCAGGTGGGTGACCTTGTCATCATCTGCAGCTACGCTCAATATTCGGATGAGGAACGTCAAAAGCACGTCCCGAAAATCGTGCAGGTTGACGACAAGAATCGAATACCAAAACGTCGCAAGTCGTAGCGCGGCTTATCGGCTGAGCCGGTTATGAGTATCGTCCCAGTTCAGCAAGGGCGACAAAATAACTGTACTTAAATCCACACCCAGATACAGTAGTCAAGCATTTCATAAGGGCGGTTTATCGAACCAGTCGCCGCACTTGAATACTGCTTAAAATGCGGCGATTAAGTAAAATAGGCAGCCATGAGGACACTAAAAACCCGCCATCCGCCAGAATTTCAAATATTCGCCTGGACTTTGAGGTGTTTGATTTGCTCAAAATCACCGTCTTTCAAGCAATGATGCGAATTGCATCCAGACAGTGCTTCCAGAAAAATGGCGATTTCGTCTATTCTTCTGCAGAGGGGGTTCATTCTCCCGTTGCAAAATGTTGATATCTTCCGTTATTGATAACTCAGATTCCTTCGCAGGGTTGACTCAATGCTGATTTCCGCTTGGCTAACCGCAGTTCGTAATCGTTTACAGTCACCGAGTGCCACAAAACGCAGAACCAAGAGGAAACAGGCGGCATCGGCTGCAGAAGGTCTGGAATTTCGAACGCTTCTCACAACTACGCTGCAGGCAGTGCGGCCCAATGTTGGCGAATTCTTTGTCCAAAACGAAGTTCGAAACATTGCTCCGCAGGAATTGACACTGCAGTTCAGTCTCGGCTCGACGATTACTCCCGCGAGTATCGATAGGGAATTGGATTCGATTCGGGTCTTTCGGCCTGGGGCCGATGGGATATTTGGGCTCGGTGGGATATTAGGGTACGGCGAAGATGTTCCCGTCACGATCGGTTATGTCGGACCCGGCAGTGTCCCAAATGAGGTTGTTCTCCGGTTCGGCGAAAATCTTGTTGATGACCACTACCGAATCGTAGTTAACGGGACTGGAACTGAGCCGTTGCTGGCCACAGTGCTGACCGCTGGTGGACCTGTCGCTGATCCTGTTTTAGACAGTACTTTTGCATTCGAGCTGGATCTTGGGGCGCGTGTCGTGGCGGTCGATCCGCAGCCGGTGACGCGGGCAGTGGACGGCACTTTGTCGCAGGCTCGCGATCAGATCGTCGTGTACTTCAATAATGATGATCTTGATCCGGTGACAGCTGAGGACCCGGCGTATTACCAGCTCATCTTCACGAACGAAACGATCAGCTCATTGGACGACCTCGTCCACCTGCCGATCGATGTCGACTATGACTCCGTGATGGACAAGGCGACGCTGACGTTTGCGTCGGACGTTGCGTCACTTTCCGGAGCGGGCTCGTATCGTCTTCGAATTGGAACGACAGAAACGTTGCCTCAGGCACCCGCCGCGATTACGCCCGGCGTTGATCCCGGCTCCAGCTTTGCTGGCGCGAACACCGACATTGGCACGGTCAGCAGCACCGGGAATTCCAGCCGCGTGATTTCGTCAGCGATTAGTGCGCAGAACTTTGCGTTTCAGTTCCCGGGAGCGGGCGATGAGCCGGGGCATCGCGAGATTGAAGTCGAAAACCACCTTCACGGCGGAGCGGACAGCGATGCAAGCGGGATCCCGGTCTTTGATTTCAACTTTAAGGACATCTACGGCAGCGATCCCCAAGGCAACACTCTGTTCAATTTGATCACGGAGGCCCAGAAGGAGCGTGCCCGTGAGATCTTTAATTACTATGGCCACTACGCCGGCATGGACTTCCGTGAAACGGCCGCGTCCGGACTGACGATCGTCACGGGTGACATGCGTGCGTTGGATCCGACGATTCCAACCGGGCCTGGCGGTGTAGCGGGACTTGCTGGTGGCGTAACCGCCATTATGGACATGGCGGAGACCTGGAGCGATGAAGCTGGCGGCAACTGGTTCAGTGTGGCGATGCACGAAATCGGGCATCTCCTGGGGCAGGGTCATACCTACGATTTGCCGGACATCACAGTCCAGGGATCGGGTACGGATGGATCAACCGGCGTTAACGTCGAACCGGATTATCCTGGCGACCACGACATCGTCCACATGCAGCACATGTTCCGCCCGGACAGCATCGACATCGACATGTATCGCTTTGAACTGACGGCCACGAGTGGCTTTAGCGCTGAGATCATGGCCGAGCGGCAGTCGAATTCAAGCAACCTCGATTCTGTGCTGCGGCTGTATCGAGAAACGAACGGTGTCCGTGAACTGATCTCACAGAACGATGACTACTTCAGCAACGATTCGTATCTTGACTTGGTCCTTGAACCGGGCATCTATTTCATCGGCGTGTCGTCGACCGGCAACGATGCGTACGATCCCACAATCGCGAACACTGGAATCGGAGGAACATCGCAGGGCGTGTACGACCTGCGAGTGAATTTCCGGCCTGAAGCGGTGCAGTCGATTCTCGACACGACGGGCCGGGCCTTTGACGGCAACAGCGATGGCGTTGCCGGCGGCGTCTACAACTTCTGGTTCCGCACGGCCACGGTTGCGAACACGCTATTTGTCGACAAGACACATGTCAGCTATCTCAGCAATGCGGTCACGGTGGCCGCGACGCAGATCGTGGTTCAGCGCGTGGCACCATATGCCGTCAATGATGTGATTCGCGTCAACAATGAGCAAATGCGGGTCACGGCCATCAATCCGGCGACGCGCACACTGACTGTGACGCGTGCGATCAATGCTACGACTGCGGCAACTCACAGCGTTGGAGTTCCAGTCAAGAAGGTCGCATCGAACGGCGCGATTGGGACACCGTTCGGGCTGATCAATGATGCGATCACGGCCTCAGTTTCCGGTCAGATCATCCGCATTGTGGGCAACGGCGGTGCTGACAATGACATTACGACGATCGGCGACAACCTGCCGTACGAAATCGGAGTCAACACATCGAATCAGCCGCTGGTCGACGGCTCGACGCTCGAAGTCCCGCGTGGCGTGACGATGATGATTGATGCCGGAGCCATTTTGAAGCTCCGCCGGGCGGCCATCGGAGTCGGCAGTTCGACGGCCGGTGTGGATCGCAGCGGCAACGGTTTGCAGGTGTTGGGCATTCCTGGACGAACGGTCATCTTCACTTCGTGGAATGACGAGGCGGTCGGCACGGATACGACAGTGACGCCGACGACTCCGATTGCCGGTGACTGGGGCGGCATCGCGTTCCGCAACGAAGTCGACCGCGCTCAGAACCGGTATACGCCGGCCAATGAAGGCATCTTCCTGAACTATGTCGGCTACGGGGATTTCCGCTACGGCGGTGGCAACGTCACGATCGACTCCGTGCTGCAGCCGGTCGCACCTGTCAACATGGACCGTGCACAGCCGACTGTTGTCCACAACATCATTACGAACAGTGCCGAATCCGCTTTGTCAGCTGACCCGGACAGTTTCGAAGAGTTGACATTCCATTCGCCGCGATTCCAGGCTGGCAAGCCGGCGTTCACATCGGATTACAAACGGGTTGGTCCCGACATCTATGGCAACACGCTGCGGACCAACGGCAACAACGGGTTGTTTGTGCGGATTGACACGACGGCTGGCAATCTCCCTCAGAAGCTGACTGTTCCAGGCCGCTTTGACGACACCGACATTGTCCACATCGTGGCACAGAATCTGGAGATTTCCGGAACGCCAGGCGGTGCTTATTTCGACACGGTGCCACCGTCCGTCACGCTCGTGACGCTCACCGCACAGGCCGGCGGAACGCTGGCTGTGGGGACTTACAACTACCGCATCGTCTTCGTTGACGAGAACGGTTTCGAAAGTCCCGCGTCGGTTGCAACCGGCAACCTCACGACAACGTCGACGGGGTCCATTCGACTCGCACAACTGCCGCCCGCCTCGGGTGCATACATCGGCCGTCGCATCTATCGGCGCGATCCGGCGGCTCCGACGACCTATCGACTGGTAGGTGAACTCGATACCACTGCCACGACGTTTACGGACACGGGCGTCACACTTGCCCGCAGTTTCACGAACGCGACCGCTCCGGGATCGCGCAATCGCGCTCGATACAACGGGCGACTGTCCATCGATCCGGGGATCATCGTCAAGCTGCAGGGATCGCG
>Ga0105051_10003727_pt1 | contig 18294 bp, 17 predicted proteins | sample FRY02_FD_78383 | JGI IMG/M metagenome (GOLD analysis project Ga0105051, IMG submission 78383) | Freshwater microbial communities from Lake Fryxell liftoff mats and glacier meltwater in Antarctica - FRY-02 (megahit assembly) | ecosystem: Environmental > Aquatic > Freshwater > Ice > Glacier... | reverse complement strand
TTGGCGGAGGGAGTGACACATGAAACGAACTCTCTCTCGTGTCCAAGGCGGCTGTTGCGCAGCAAAGCGGACCTCTGCGCTGCATCAATTGGCTCGTAGCCAACCATCCAACAATGGGATCAAAACCCTAGTCTGGATAGAAGCAGGCAGCCCCATGCGTTTGACCTTCAAGGTCTGGTATAGTCTCTCGGCACCGGCTGTTGGCCTTCCAGCAACGGGGGGCAAAGGCGCAGCCCTGAGGGATGGATAGCGGCGAAGGCAGCTCTCCGATGAGCTTGATCCGCCCTTTGACCGCTGCCGGATCGGCCCTTGGCGTGGCGGAGAGCAGCGCCTTGGTGTATGGGTGGCGCGGTGTGTTGAACAGCGCCTCCTTGGAGGCTTTTTCAATCGCCCGGCCCAGGTACATGACGATCACATCATCTGCGACGTGACGTACGACGCTCAGGTCATGGCTGATGAACAGATACGCCAGCTGAAGCCGGTCTTGAAGGTCCATCAACAGGTTCAGGATCGCGCTTTGGATCGACAGGTCGAGGGCCGAGACCGGTTCGTCTAGAACCAGCACCTTGGGGTCGAGCATCAGGGCGCGGGCAACTGCAATCCGCTGGCGTTGTCCGCCCGAGAACATGTGCGGATAGCGGTCGTAATGTTCGGGCCGCAGCCCAACCAGGCCAAGCATGTCGCGGGCCTTGGCCTCGCGCTCGGCGCTGCTCATGCCGCGCCGGTTGATAATCAGCGGCTCTTGCAGGATCGTCCCGATCCGCTGGCGCGGGTTGAGCGATCCATAGGGGTCCTGAAACACGATCTGGACCGACTGACGCAGATCGGCCCAATCTCCGGGCAAAACCCGCTTTCCGTCCAGCGTCAAAGTGCCTGCTGTCGGCTCTTCGATCATAGCGACCATGCGGGCTAGCGTGGACTTGCCGCAACCACTTTCGCCCACCACGGCAAGGGTCTTGCCCGGGGCCAGCGCGAAGTCGAGGCCAGCTACAGCCCGCAGCAGGCGCGGCCTGCCAAACAGACCGCCACTGATGGTGTAGTGCCGATGGAGGGCTGTCGCTTCGATCACATTGGCGGCCATGAGGCGATCCTTTCGCCCGTGTTAACTGGATAGTGGCAGCGCGCTAGACCCAGCGCCGCACTTTGCGGATTCGGCGGCTTGGAGTCGCAAAGCGCATCGGCGAATCTGCAGCGAGGCGAGAAGAGGCAACCCTGCGGACGGTCGAACTGACCTGGAACCACGCCGGGAATTGTGGGCAGGCGGCGTTCTGTCGCGCGCTCGGGCAGAGCGTCCAGAAGGGCGGCGGTATAAGGGTGATGCGGTGTTTCAAAGAGCGGCATAACCGCCTGCTCCTCGATCTTCTGACCGGCGTATTGGACGCTGACGCGCTCGGCCGTTTCGGCCACCACACCCATGTCATGGGTGATTAACACCAGCCCCATGCCCGTTTCCTTGCGCAGATCGGCCAGCAGGTCGAGGATCTGGGCTTGTATCGTCACATCAAGCGCGGTGGTCGGCTCATCGGCAATTAGCAGCTTGGGCTTGCAGGCGATCGCCATGGCGATCATCACCCGCTGGTTCATGCCGCCCGACAACTGGTGGGGAAAGGCAGCCAGCCGTTTTTCCGGGTCGGGGATACCGACCTGCTCAAACAACTCGATCGCCCGTGCATGGCGGGCGGCCCGGTCGAGCCTCAAGTGAAAGCGCAGCGCTTCCTTGATCTGCCACCCCACGGGAAAGCAGGGGTTGAGAGAGGACATCGGCTCTTGAAAGATCATAGCCAGATCATTGCCGATGATCTTGCGCTTGGCCCGGCTGTCCATGTGCAAAAGGTCGTGGCCATCAAAGGTCATCTCGTCGGCCGTGACCTTTGCGGTCCAGGGCAAGAGGCCCATAAGGGCCAGCATCGACACTGACTTGCCCGACCCACTTTCGCCTACGATGGCCAGAATGTCGCCGGTGTCGACATCCTGATCTATCCTGTCCACCGCGCGAAAGCGGCCCGAGGCGGTGAGAAAATCAACGCTGAGGTTGCGGATGCGCAGCAGGGTCATCTGTCAGCTCCGTTTCAGCTTGGGATCAAGGGCGTCGCGCAGCCCGTCACCCATCAGGTTGATGGCAAGCACCGTGATGAGGATCGCAAGACCCGGAAAGGTCACAACCCACCAGGCGCGCAAAATGAATTCGCGTGCTTCGGCCAGCATGGTGCCCCATTCGGGCGTAGGGGGCTGCGCGCCCATCCCAAGGAACCCAAGGGCAGCTGCATCGAGGATCGCAGTCGAAAACGACAGGGCCGCCTGCACGATGATGGGGGCCAGGCAGTTGGGCAGGACAGTCACGAACATCAACCGTCCGATCCCTGCGCCCGCGACACGGGCCGAGGTGACGTAGTCTTTCTGCCGCTCGGATAGCACACTAGCGCGGGTCAGCCGGACGTAATGAGGTTGAAGCACGATGGCGATGGCGATCATGGCGTTGGTGAGCGACGGACCAAGGATGGCGACAAGCACAAGTGCCAGCAAAAGCGATGGAAATGCCAGGATGATGTCCATGATCCGCATAATGATGCTATCGACCCACTTGGGCGCAAATCCAGCGATCAGGCCGACCAGAATACCGCCGGTCGCCGCGATGGACACCACGACGATCCCCACAAAGAACGAGAACCGCGCCCCGATAATCAGCCGTGACAGCATGTCACGGCCCAGCGGGTCGGTGCCCAAAAGATATGTCAAGTTGCCCCCCTCCTGCCAGAAAGGCGGTTGCAAGGTGGCATCGCGGAACTGGGTGGTCGCGTCATGTGGGGCGATCCAGGGACCGAAAAGGGCAAGGAAGGCAAAGATTACAAAGATCCAAAACCCGAAGACAGCGCCCCGGTTTTCGCGGAAGTAGAACCAGAACTCGCGCACGCGGTTGGGCCTTTGGGTCGGGTATGCGGTGGCGGCGGTTGCATCAGCCATCAGCGTTTTCTGATCTTGGGGTTGATGACACCATACAGCATGTCGACCGTAAGGTTGACGATCATCACCATGACCGCAATCAGCAAGAGCCCCCCCTGAACTACCGGGTAGTCACGGCGAAAGATGCTGTCGACCATCCATTTGCCAATTCCTGGCCAGCTAAAGATCGACTCGGTAAGGATCGCGCCAGCCAGAAGCGTGCCGACCGACAGGCCGATGACGGTGATAACCGGGATCAGCGCGTTGCGCAGGGCGTGGATACCGTTGACCCTGCCCGGCGACATGCCCTTGGCCCGCGCGGTGCGGATGTAATCCTCGCCCAGCACCTCGAGCATGGCAGAGCGGGTCTGGCGGGCGATAACCGCCAGCGGGATGGTGCCTAGCACAATCGTTGGCAGGATCAGGTGGCGGACCGCCGATGTGAACGCTCCGCTTTGGCCGGATGTGATCGAGTCGATGAGCATGAACCCGGTGGGATTGGGGAAATAGTAAATCAGGTCTATCCGTCCTGAAACAGGGGTCCATTGCAGGTTACCCGAGAAGACGATGATCAGCAAAAGCGCCCACCAAAAGATCGGCATCGAGTAGCCGATCAGGGCGGTCGACATAAGCGCGCGATCAAAGAACTTGCCCCGGTTCACAGCCGCGATCACCCCGGCTGGCAGTCCAAGGGCCAAGGCAAAGATCATTGCGCAGATCGAAAGCTCCAGCGTCGCGGGAAACAGCGAGAAGAATTCGTCCCAGACCGGTCGCTTGGTCACAAAAGACGTTCCAAGATCCCCTTGCAGCACCCCGGTGAAATACTCCCAGAACTGCGCGATGATCGGCCTGTCGAACCCGAACTGCTCGCTCAGCTCTGCATAGCGCTCTTCCGTCAGGCCACGCTCGCCCGCCATCACGATGATCGGATCGCCCGGCAGGACCCGGATAAAAGCGAAGGAGATCAGCGTGACCCCGACAAAAGTCGGCACAAAGGTCAGCAGGCGGCTCAGGACGTAATTCAGCATTTCAGTACCATAAGGTCCTTGGGAAAGCGGGTGAGCGAGGTGCCCCCAGTTTCGGTAATCAGCACGTCATCCTCGATGCGCACCCCGAAATTGTCGATCTTATAGAGGCCGGGTTCGTTGGTGTAGACCGTACCGGCGGGCAGGACCATGTGGTTGCCGCGCATGATGTAGGGGGCCTCATGCACGTCGCGGCCCAGACCGTGGCCAGTCTTGGTGCGGATCCGATCGGCAAAGCGCGATGCCTCAAGCACGCCGGTCACCGCATCGTCGATGTCGTGGGCGGTGACCCCGGCTCGGGTCACTTCAAACCCCTTGAGGTTGGCGTGTAAGACGGTGTCGTAAACCTCCTGCGCCTCGTCCGAGGCGTGCCCCAGAAACACGGTGCGGGTAATGTCGGCGGCAAAGCCGTTTTTTCGAGCCCCGAAATCCAGTAACAGCGCATCCCCCGCCTTAACCGCATAGTCCGCACGCGCCTTGGCGTGGGGTCGAGCCGATCCGTCGCCAGCGGCCACGATAGGATGGAACGACTGATCCTCGGCCCCTTCTGCGAACATGGCCTGGATCAGCGCCCCTTCGATCTCTTTTTCGGTCTGGCCAAGGCGCACACCGTCAATGGTTCGGGCCAGTGCCCTTTCTGAGATGTCGATCGCCTCTTGCAAGGCAGTTATGTCCCTGGGCGTCTTGATCATGCGCAGGGCCGAAATTTCAACCTCGGCATCGACGATCCGCAGGCCAGGCAGGGCGCGCATCAGGGCGTGGTGAACAAAGACGCGCATCACCTGCCCTTCAACGGCCAGCGACCGGATCGACAGATGCTGCATCAAGGCGGAAAAAGCGGCGTCATAGCCAGTCTGGTCCCGCCAGTCGAATACGGCACCTTCAAAGCCGACAAGGTCCCAGCTGCGCAGTTCCAAGTTCGGAACCAGGGCGGCGGGAGGTCCGTTGGTGGGGATAACCAGCATAAAGGGGCGCTCATGGCTCATGAACACATGCTCGACAGCGCGGGTGAAATTGGGGCCAGGCACAAGGGCAATAGCATCGACACCAAGGTCGGAGGCCACAGCGGAATAGGCGGCGAGACGGTCAGTCAACGATAAGGCCAAGGTCAGCACCATACTGTCAGAGGGGAACCAGAGTAGGATAGGGACGGCGCATCACGCACCGTCCCGGGACTTTTGGTCGATCAGTTAGACAGACCGACAGCGTTGAAGATGTGGCCCCCCAGCGGGTGCACTATATAGTTCTCAACTTCAGGACGCATGGTCATGTAGACGACCGAGTGAGCAATGGTTGCCCATGGTGCCTGCTCTTTGAAGACAAGCTGCGCCTCTTCGTACAGCGGCTGACGCTCTGCCTGAGTCGGCAGGACCTTAGCGGCCTGAATCAGGTCTTCGAACGGCTGGTAGCACCACTGCGCTCGGTTAGAGTTTTCGCGACCGTCACAGCCCAGCAGAACCGCCAAGAAGTTGTCCGGATCACCGTTGTCACCGGTCCAGCCCAGAAGGATGGCACCATCGCGGTCAAGTTCGCGCGACCGGGACAGGTACTCGCCCCATTCGTAGGACACGATTTCCACCGTCACACCGATCTTGGCAAAGTCTTCCTGCATCAGCTCGGCCATACGGCGGGCGTTGGGGTTGTACGGACGCTGAACCGGCATGGCCCAGATTTTCAAGTTCAGGTCGGTAATACCTTCGGCCTCCAGCATGGAGCGGGCGGCCTCCGGATTGTACGAGTCATCGACGATAGCGTCGTTGTAAGACCACATGGTCGGCGGCAGCGGGTTCTTGGCAATCTGACCAGAGCCCTGGAAAACGACGTCGATGATGGCCTGCTTGTCGATGGCCATGTTTAGCGCACGACGGACGGCAGGGTTGTCATAAGGCGGCTGGGTCGTGTTATAGGCCAGGTAGCCCACGTTCAGACCCTCTTGTTCCATCACAACTACGGCATCCGAGGCTTTCATGGCCTCAACATCGGCAGGGTTGGGATAGGCCATGACATGGCACTCGCCCGCCTGGACCTTCTGGTAGCGGACACTGGCGTCAGGGGTGATGGCAAAAATCAGGGCCTCAACGCGGGCAGGCTCGCCCCAATAGCTGTCGTTGCGAAGATACCGGATGACGGCATCCTTCTGGTAGGCTTGGAAGCCGAACGGACCGGTGCCGATGGGCGCCTGGTTCAGCATCTCTGGCGTGCCGGCCGCCAGCATTGCGTCGGCGTATTCCGCCGAAACGATCGAGGCAAAATCCATCGCCATGTTGGCGATAAAGGGGGCCTCAGGCCGGGTCAGGTTGAACACGACAGTGTAGTCGTCAACCTTTTCGATATTCTCGATTAGATCGGGCATAGACATGCCGCCAAAGTACTCCCATGTACCGCCAGAGACAGTGAAATAGGGGTTGGCTTCGTTGCCCTGACGGTCAAACGAGAAGATCACGTCATCGGCGTTGAAGTCGCGCGTTGGCGTGAACATCTGGTTGCTATGGAAGGATACGCCCCGCCGCAGTTTGAACGTCACAGTCATCCCATCATTGGACACATCCCAGCTTTCGGCCAGTCCGGGGATGACTTCGGTCGTGCCGACCCGGAATTCCGTCAATCGGTTGTACAGCGGGTGGCTGGACGCATCAAAGGTTGTGCCCGCGGTATACAGCGCTGGGTCAAACCCTTCGGGCGAACCTTCTGAGCAATAGACCAGGGCCTGTGCAGCGGCTGAGGACGCCCCGATCGCCGCCAGCAAGAAACCTGCCGCAAGCTTTTGTTTCAGTGACATAATTAGTACCTCCCTTAGGTTTTTTCTTGGTTGTCGATGAATTGGCTTCTAGTAGGCCTGGAGTGCCGGCAAAATCAAATCTGCCAATCAGGTCCGACAAAACCTGATCATCAGAACACACACGTATATCACGTCCTTGGCTCTGCGTCTCGCGGACTAAACGTGTGCGCTCGTCAATGCCCTCGCATGGGAACACGAAAGATGCGTACTGCCAAGCAAAAGGAGCGAAAACTTGATAAAGGTACCCCGACTTCCGCCAACGGGGGTCGTTATTTGCCGGGCACGCATGAGGGGTCAAACCCCATCCTGGCCGTCACAGGACCTCTCTGAAATGCGCCAGTTCCGGCTGTTTGCGGGCGTGATCCCGAATCTGGACGCCAGACGTGCGGCCTCCGCCGCCTGCCGTGTGGCTCATGATGCCGGCGCCGGCGCAGAAAAGGAAATCCTGTTTGCAATGGACCTCTACCGTTGCCCCACCTTCCAAACCGCCTGACTAGAAAAGAACATGGGAAGGGCAAACGCCCCTCCCTTTGCCCCGCAAAGGGCGCCGGCACGGACTGCGGACCCGGGCGCTGTTAGACGAATACGAACTCGTCTCTACTAGCAACTGTGTTTATTTGCCGGGCTGACTCTGCCAAGGCGCGCCAGTCTTGATGATGGCGTTGGCGATTATGATCAGCCTTCGTGCAATTGCTATGATGACGAGTTTGTGTGGTTTTCCGCGCTCTTTAAGGCGCTGTGCCACCGGCTTGAGGACGGGATTGTGGCAAGCGGCAGCGAGTGCTGCCTGAAACAGAACATGCCGCAGAGATCGTCGCCCACGAGCAATCGCTCTTCTACCTCGCATCGCGCCACTGTCGTGTGGGACTGGCGCAAGACCGGTCATTGCAGCGGCTTCGCCTGACGTCATCCGGCCGAGTTCGGGTAATTCAGCGATCAGCATCGCAACTGAGACTGGGCCAATTCCCGGAATTGATCTGAGAAGGTTTGCCTTTGCTGCCAGTGTCGCCGCCTGTGCAATAATGTTTTCAATCCGGTGTTCTATGCTTGATATTTGAGCGTCGAGCACATTTCGGAGGTCATCGTCCATGGTCTCGATACCGGCAAGAACACCCTGCTTTTTGCGAGCCCCTATCTGAGCTTTGAGCCGCTTTCGCATATCCACAAGCTGCCCTCTCCGCGTCGTCAAGGTTCTGAGAACACGTAGATTCTCATCTGGTAGCTCTCGCCCAACATCTGGTCTGAATACCATGAAGCGTGCAATGAGTTCCGCATTGATCCGATCAGTCTTCGCTCGTGTGCCTCTGGATAGCGCAAAAGCCTTAATCTGCGCTGGAGGTAATTGAACGGCTATGATTTCTGCAGCTGCAAGCTCCGTCCAGAGCACCCATTCTTGGCCGCCCGTGGCCTCAAAACCAACTTTGGTCGGCACGGGCATCTGCCGGATCATCGCGACCAATGCAGCATGCCCCTCTTTTGTATTGCGATGTCGAAATCGGATCTGACTGGGAAGACAAAACCCGTCCAGCCAGTCGCGCGATACGTCTATTCCAATAATATTTGTCTCAGAGTCTGATTCGAAACTAACTGAACTTTCTCAATCCCTTGCGAGATGCCGTGTGACGCGTCTGATGTGTGCGATGAGTATCCACGCTTCAGCGCTGGCGATGGATTTCTCCCAATCTTTCGACAGGCGGCGACATCGGTTCAGCCATGCGAAGGTGCGCTCGACGACCCACCGTCGCGGTAGCACCTCAAAGCCCTCCACGGTGTCAGAGCGTTTGACGATCTGGACAGTCCATCGGCCGAGGGCCTTTAGCGCGTCCCGCAGTTTGGGCCCTGCATACCCGCCATCTGCAAATACATGTCGTAATGATGGATAGCGCGAGGCGATCGATTTCAGCACATCGGGTGCGCCATCCCGATCCTGAATTCCGGCGCTGTGGACCACCAAGCCTATCAGTAATCCAACCGTGTCGGTTACGATGTGGCGCTTGCGGCCCTTGATCCGTTTGCCCGCATCATAGCCCCTAATACCACCGCTTTCAGTGGTTTTTACGCTCTGGCTATCTATGACCCCTGCCGTTGGCGGGGCTTTGCGGTTCTCGGCCAGACGCGCAGCTTCGACCAGCTTCTGGTTTATCTCATCAAGCAAGCCGTCATCGCGCCACGCGTAGAAATATCCCCGAACCGTTGAAACCGGCGGGAAGTCGTTGGGCAACATGCGCCACTGGCATCCGGTCGTTGCGATGTAGAGGATCGCGTCGAATACGTCGCGCAAATCTGTCGTGCGTGGCCGGCCGGTTGTCTTGGGTGGCGGCATCAAAGGTGCTATCAACGACCATTCTGCGTCGGTCATATCGCTTGCGTATTTATCGCCTTTTCGGTCATGTTGACGGCGGGTGAGTTCGGTCCAGGCCATTGGGGTCTCCGTTCAGCTGCACAACCGAACAGAATCACAACCTGCTGAACTCACTCAACTAGTTTTAAATCGGGCTCTAAGACGTTCCAGCTCTTTTTCGATCGGGCTTTTCATCTGTCGACGTTATGCTTGGCGCAAAAGCGTAAGGCTGGACGTTGTATCCGCCGACAAGATCGTTGATATTTTCATTTCCTTGGATTCATCAGGTATTTGGCACAATGTGACACCAGAGTGATTTGCCCGTTGCGCATCTCCTCTGATCCCAAGGATCGGTAGCAACTGATCCACCAGCTCTTGCGATGGCTGCAGCAATACCTCTGATTGCTTTTTGCCTTTTCGTTCGATCAACAACCCCTGCTTTCGCAATTCCGCGATACGTTTGATCATTCCGGAACGCGTCGTATAGCGCGACTTTACGCGATCCAACGTCGCATAAAGCGGCAGCCCGGGCTCTCCCTGCTCGAGCAGGAGCAGGATAAATTCATAGACGCCCAGATTGGCTGATGCACGCAATGTATGATCCACAGCACCCATCGCCCGAACATAGGCGATTTCGCGGGTTACTGATTGTTTTGATGGATCGTTTTGAATGCTACTCATAGCGTTAGTCGCACCTTCTATATTGACGAATTATAACCGCGCGAACGAATCTATGCACTAAACTTGCTGGGTATTTGCGATATTTGTAATCAAACATAAACAACGTTTTTTTTGTACAAAAAGTCTTTGTACCCATGGTTCCTTCACTTTTGGGGCAAATAAAACCGTATCTTTAGATAATGGTGTGATCTTTTGAATTTATCGCCATCTTTCGTGATTTATTCTATGACCTACCAATCGGTATGGCGTCACTTATTGGCGTTGATCAGCCTTGAGGTGATTTCACGACACCCGCCGCGCCCGCTCTCTGGCGGGGCGCGGGTGCGGCAGCGTGTTATACGAAAGTGGTTTGTCAGGCTTATGTGACATGGGCAACCGCCCAGCGACACAAGGGCGCGCCGTGTCAGGCGATAGGTTTTCCAAGCGCTTCGGCTTCGCTTTCGTGGCGTGCCTTGCGCAGCCGAGCCATCTTGTCTTCGCGATGCCTTGTTTCCGCGTCCTTGATTTGTTTGACCGCGCGGGTCGTTTTATCCATCGTGGTTTCTGATTTTGATTGTGCTGTCGTGAAGCCGCTCAAATTCGTGTTCTTGGCCATGGCTCTCGTCTCCTTCAAATATTTTCGGGATCGTGCTGGATAAGTATCGAATGATGGGATCGCTGGTGGCGTTATGCCGCTTACGCATTTGTTGCTATGTCAGCGCGCGACAGTGATTGCGCCAACGCTGGCTGCGTCTCGCAAATGGCTGATAGCGCAACGATATCTATTTGTCCAATGTGGTACCCGGGCATGCATTGACGCTGCCACATGAGAGCCGTCGTGTCGCTGCTTTTGCCATGACAGCGATTCACTGCATGACATATCGAGATCCCACCCACGCTGATCCACGGGCCATGATGGACGTGGCGCAACCCAAACAGCACCGTATTGGCACGTTTTCTGCAAACAGAATCGCAGATAAATTGGGAGATGATCGATGGCGCCTGTGCCCAACACTCCGTCCAGCGTCTTGGGCGTGACGCCAGTCATGATCGTTCAGCGCATCTTCACCGTATTAACCGTGGGGCTGGTCATTGGTGCGGTCACTGCCATTGCCGCAATTGCCTTTGTCGAAGCAGTTCTGTGGCTCAATGATCTGCTGCTGGTCAGTTCCTATGCCAAAGTACAATCGGGCCTTTCACCCATGGTTCTGCTGGCGATCACGCTTGGTGTACCGATGTGTGGTGGGGCACTGGTCAGCTTTGTCGTGTTCAGGCTGGCGCCCATCCACAGGCCGGCAGGCCCTGCCGATGCCATCCGCGCGGTGCAACTCCAGACGTCAATGCCCGATACCCGTTCCGGCCTGCTGGTGACGCTCGGGGCGCTGGGTTCGCTTGGGGTCGGCGCCTCGGTCGGACAATATGGCCCGATGGTGTTCTTCGGCGCGGTTATTGGCGGGCTGGTCGAGAAGTTAAAGCTCGCCGTGCCCAACATCAACGCCATCGCCATCGCCTGTGGGGTCGCTGCGGCCATCTCAGCCGCGTTCAACGCCCCCATCGCAGGGCTTGTCTTTGCCCATGAGGCGATTTTGCGCCATTACTCGATGCAGGCGTTCGCCCCGGTCACGATTGCATCGACCGTGGGTTATGTCGTCGCCAACGTGCTTTTCGAGCGAGCACCAGTGTTTGTCGTGCAAACTGGCGTCAGCCTGCATGTGCCAGAGTTCGCGATTTTTGCCTTGATGGGTCTGCTGAGCGGCGTGGTCTCGATCGTTTATATGCGCACCTTGCTCGCCGGGGCGCGGATCGGCGGGCGCATCGCCTTGCCGCCCGAGGCACGCGGCGCCATGGCCGGTCTTGCCGTGGGCCTTTGCGCGTTGTGGCTGCCCGAGATTACCGGGCTGGGACAATACACGCTGCGCTTTGCCACCATCCAAGGCGCCTTTGGCGCTTCAGAGATGGCGATGATCCTTGTGGGCAAGATCGTGCTCACGGCGATATGCCTTGGCATGGGGTTTGTCGGAGGCGTGTTCAGCCCGGCATTGATTGTGGGATCCATGCTGGGCGGGCTTGTCTGGACGGGGCTGACGGCACTGGGCATGGAAGGGCTTGCCGCGTTTCCGGTTTATGTCATCTGCGCCATGATGGCCGTGACAAGCCCGGTCATCGGGGCGCCGCTTACCGCCATTCTGATCGTCTTTGAACTGACCCGCAGCTATGAGCTAGCAATTGCCTCGATGGTGGTGGTCGTTTTCTCGAATGTCGTGGCCTTCCGGTTCTTTGGCCGCTCGCTGTTTGACAGGCAGCTTTTCCTGCGCGGCTGCGACCTGTCGCAGGGCCGCGCCGAGGCACAATTGTCGGTACTTGCGGTGCGTGACTATGCCGTTGCCGAGGCGCCGATCTTTGATATCAGCTTGGACCAAGCTGCAGTGCGCACCGCATTGGACGCTCACGGCTGGAGCGAGGGCTACGCCATCGACGCCACGGGGGTGTTTCGAGGCTATCTTCGCATCATTGACCTTGGTGAAGGCTCCTCAGCGCCTGTGTCCGATATCCTGCGCCCGGCGCAGTTGATGTTCGATGCTGACACAAGCGTACGCGATGCCATGCGCCTGCTGAAAGATTTCGTCGGCGACGCGATCCCAATCGTCGACCGCGACAGCCAGCACTTGGTCGGCGTTGTCACCGAAGCGGCGATCGTGCGTGCCTATCTTGATATTGTCGCCAAACTCAGGAACGAAGAACATGCCGGTCTTTGAGCCCATCCACATCACCGGAACAGCCCTGTACAAGGCGCTCTGTGCCTGGGTCCTTTTGGGTTCGCTTTGCGGGTCGGCGCTCGCTCAGACGCCGCTTGTTCTGGCTATCCCCGACGATAACCCTGCTCGGAACGCGCGGCTGTCGCTTCTTCAATCATCCGCAGTGCGTGTCGTCCCCGACACAGCCAGAATGACAGGGACGGGCATCATGGCACTCGACGGGGCCAAGGCAGCGATTGCGCAGGCCGTTTTGGCCGGCTGGGATATCATCGCGCTTGACGAGGCGTCGGAAATCGCAGCATGCGCTGCCGGAGTGCTGCAAAAAGCCCCCACAAGCGAAACCGCCACTGCTGACAGATCAGCACGATTTGCCCGCCGGCCGGGCCAAGGCGGCGCCAAGAGCGGTTGCGCACTCACATATGATATGCGCTTCGAGGCGCTTGCTTACCGTCTTGATGCATTTGTGCTTTCGCCGCCGTCAACTGGGCTGGCGGTCTTTGATACGGTGTCGTTTCCCGGTCCTCGTGCTGTCGTGTGGCCGCCACGTGCTCTGCTTGAATGGGCAATACTCGCACAAGGCGTGCCCGAAGTTCAGGTCTATGACATCCTGTCGTCTGCGCGTGGCATGCAGATCGCGCGCGCAGCAATTCTTGAGATCGCCCCCAGCATCATCTGGGTCGAGAGCGACGCCGAGGCTGCCCGGCTTCTCGCCACAGGACAGGTGACGATGGCAGTGGCAGGCGAGGCGGACCTTGCTGTGACAGCGGGTATTGCCGTCGTGGTGCAGGCGGGAAAAATCGGGCAGCGCCGATCATGGATCCAACTTCCAAGCGGCGCAGCACCATCGACGATGCCGCGCCCCACAGATGGCCTTGTTGCCGCGCTTGCCGGTGACCAAAGCACATATATTCCGGTGCTTTGGCGCGACGCTGCGTGGTATGCACAGGCTGGTGCGCATGTGGCCACCGGCCTTTCCGGACTAGGTCCTGAAAACTAGGCCCAGCGTTCTCATGAGTTCCTGCGTGTTGATCGCGCGGTCTCGGCAGGTAATGGTGGTGCCGTTTTCACAAGGCAGCAGCCGCGATTTTCTGGCGGTTATTGCTATGGGTTGCAGTATCGGACAGGGTCTATCGGCCTTTTCGCTGTTGGCGTTTAGCGCACCAGTGACGTTTGCCGCAATTTTTGCAGGAGCAGCGGTTGGCCTGCGGCAGTTGATCGTGGGCTTTGCACCGGTCAGCAGCTGAGCTTTGCGGGCGCGGGCATGATGCGCATGCCGGACAAACGAGACTATCGGGGTTCCTGTGTATCCGTCCGGTTGACGCGCGGTCTCAGGCTTTTTCGGGCGGCCAGTTCCACGGCATGAGTTCTTCGATGCGATTGATCTTGTGATCAGGCAGGCGCTGGAGGACCCATGTGAGCCACGCTTCGGGGTCGACGTCGTTCATCTTGGCGGTTTCCATGAGCGTGTAGGCGATGGCGGCTGCCTTTCCGCCGCCGATTGAGCCCATGAACAGATAATTTTTTCTGCCCAATGCTATGGGCCGGATCGACCGCTCACAGATATTGTTGTCCAGCTCGAGACGCCCGTCATTAAGATAACCGCGCGCTTTGGGCATGCGGTTCAGCGCATAGCGGATGGCTTCGGCCAGTTTGGTTTTGCCCGAGATCTTGCGCAGTTGCGCCTGCAGCCAGAGCTCCAACGCGTCGAAGACCGGCTTGGCCTTGGTCTGCCGCAGGGTGACGCGCTCTTCTGGGGATTTCCCCCGCGCCTCCTTCTCCACAGCGTAAAGCTGTGCAATCTGTTTGATCGCCTGTTGGGCAATGGGAGAGCCGGTGCGCTCGACCTCGTCGACGATCTTGCGGCGCACGTGGACCATGCAGGCCTGTTCGCTGGCTTTGCCTTCGCCAAACAGCCCATTGAACCCGGCATAGCCGTCGGCATGAACGGTGCCAGTATAGCTCGCGAGATGGTTGGCGGGGTGCTCGCCCTTCCGATCGACGCTGAACTGATACCAGGCGCAGGGTGGTGCTGCCCCGCACCACGGACGTTCGTCCCGGACATAACTCCAGAGCCGGGCAGTTTTGGTCTTCGTGGTGTTGGCGCGCACCTGCAGTTTGACAGGGGTGTCGTCTGCGAACAGGGCTGGCCCCGCTCGGACGAGTTTGCCGATATGCTCGGCCAGAGGCTCCAGCAAGGCCGTTGTGCGCCCGACCCAGTCGCTGAGCGTCGAGCGGTGCAAATCAACCCCTTCGCGGGCGTAGATCTTGGATTGCCGCTCAAGCGGCAGGTGATCGCAATATTTGCCGACCAGCATGTGCGACACGAGGCCGGGACCAGGCCGCCCGCGTTCTATCAGGCGGGACGGCAGCGGGGCTTGAGCGAAGGCTTCACAGCAGGTGCAGGCCATGCGAGGGCGGATGAACCGCCGCACCACGAAGTGACCGGGGATGTAATCCAGTTCTTCGGTCACGTCCTCGCCCACCTGGCGCAGGGTGCCGCCGCATCCCGCGCATGCCTCACCGGGCGACAGGACCTCATCCTGCCGATCTAGATGATCTGGCAGCGGCTTGCGGCTGTGCTGGCGTTTGTTGTTTGGGGCCTCATCGTCACTGGGTGGCTGCCCGGTGTGTTGATCCTTTGCGGCCTGCGCGATCTCATCGTCTTCCGACAAATCCAGCGCCAGTTGATCCATAGCCTCTGACTTTGCGCCGAAGCGCGCCTTGCGGTGACCATGAAGTTCGGCCTTCAGCTTCTCGATCTGATAGGCTTGGGACTGGATGTGCTGGGCCATCTGCACGCTGATTGCGCGCAGCTCATCAGGATCTTCAGGCAGGGATTTGAAGGCTTCCAGCATAGCATAATTTATACCGGAACGCCTCTTAAGAGGGAATGCAAAACTGCGCTAAATCCTATATTTTATTGGTGGTTTGCCTCACCCGGCAACCAGCGGTCGCCAGGTTTTTTGTGGGGTCCGCCAGTCGATCCCTTCGAGCAACATCGATAGTTGTGATGGGCTTAGACTGACTTTGCCTTCCTTGGCAGCAGGCCAGACAAACCGGCCCTGTTCCAGCCGCTTTGTAAACAGGCAGGCCCCCTGAGAATCCCACCAGATGATCTTCATAAGATCACCCCGGCGACCACGGAAGACGAACATGTGGCCCGAATACGGATCCTCGGCCAGAACCTGTTCCGCCTGTGCCGCCAGCGTATTGAAACCGCGCCGCATGTCCGTGACGCCGGCCGCCAGCCATACCCGCGTGTTGCTCGGCACAGGGATCATTGCGCCAGCCCCTCGACCATCGCCACGATAGCCGACAGCGCAGTCGGACCCTCTACCAATATCCGCCGACCATCCGACAACGTGATGTCCACGCGCTGCGCGGTGATGGGACCTGTCAAAGGAGTGGGCGAAATGGGTGCCGCCATGACAGGCTCCATGCCCGCAACCTCGACTGGAAGAAAGGTTGCCCCATCAGGCACAGACAAATCTGCAGCCTGACCCTCTGATGCAAACCGAGGATCGCGGAGCCATTTGTGGATCAGGTTGGTGTTCATCGCGTAACGCCGCGCAACCTGCGCAACCGAGACACCCGAAACCCGCGCCTGCGCGCAGATCGACCGCTTCTCATCGTCTGACCAGACCCGCTTCTTCTGACCCTTCTTGCCCGCCATCACCCACCTCAAGATGTCCACTTCCGATGGTGGACATCTAGCAGGCACTCCATCTCCCCGTCAGAGCGGGGACACCGGACGCTTACGTTCCTGTGTTGTCGTTGACGAAGCAACCTGTCCCCATTGTCGCTCGTTACGCTCCTGCTGTCTCGTTTGACAGGCACCCAACGTTTCGACGCCGATTAGAGACCACTGGGCCAAGCCCAATAAGAGTTTCGTCTTTGCCTGCGTCCAGTGTTGGTTCTAGCGTGGAGACAGCCACGCAAGAAGCCACCCGAGGGTGGCTGTCACTGTACTGATGTTATCTGTTTTATTTGGTTGCGGGAGTAGGATTTGAACCTACGACCTTCAGGTTATGAGCCATGACGAACGAACCATGAACAACCCCTCAGAACTGCGCTATTCCCCGCATTTTCCGTGGCTTGCGGACCCCTGCCCCAGATCGTCCATACGCTGGATTTCGCAAGATACCGCAACGAACCTCTCCCTCTTGCTTCCACTATGCTTCCACACGGGCAAAGGTTGATGTTCCGGTAGCGGCACATCATTTTCAATTTTCAGGATCTTCATAGACCACACCGGAAATCGTTCGGCGATATCCGAACTCGCCTAAATGGCCCCGAACAGCGCCTCTCAAAGCCTCTTTGGTGAAAAATGGGCGCAGCGCCTCAAGGTCGAGCGTTTGGCGGTCAATAGAAACAGTCGGTACCCGATAGGTCGAAGCATCTCCACTCGCCCCTTTGCGCGGCTTCTCAGGTTTGAGTTCAAGCTCAACTGACGACTCGTGCAAGATTCCTGGACCTGAGTCTGGACACCACGACAGATGCGCTTTTCCCGGTAATGCACCGCAATCATAGCACCGCGGAGGAAGAAAAGTTACCATAACGGTTCCCCAAAATTCTCGTGTCTCGTTTAGTTCATTGGCCCTGCTAGGATGACAATGTTAGCGATATGGGTCAATGCACCCACATTCCTTGCGCCTCGGCCAATTTACTCACAGCCAGCCCTTCGATTCAAACTCAGTCAAATCAACACCGGGCGGCGCATACCATGCGCCTGCGGTGTATCTTGCACCTAGCTGTTGTGCGGCTTCCTTGTTACCGTAGGGAATACGCAGTGGCGTGTTGGCAGAGGTATCACGCTGCTCTGCCACCGGTGGGTACGTCGCATCCACCATAACCACACTGGCTTCGGGCTTCCTTGGCCGCTTCGTTGACCTGGTGAGTTTTGTCGCTGTTGGTTCAGAATTCTCCGCAATCGTCTTGCGACGGCCCTTGCCAGGATTTGACCCTTGATTCTTGTCGATCCAGGCGGACATAGCGGCAGAATTGGCTTTAGCTTCGTCGGTTATCGCGACGCTTTGTTCCCGCGATATGCTTTCGGCGAATGACAATTGTGCCGGACTTGGGGGTCTTGCTCCAAGGCCGTCTCCTGTATTCTCTCCAGCGCCTACAGTTTTCTTGGGGGCGTGTTGCTCGAGGAACGCGCGGCAGACCGATCCCGATTTGGTATAGCCAGCTGGAGGCTTTATGCCCTTCTGACGCACTATAGTGTCGGCGAAACACTTCATCGCGGCTGTTGGTGGCCGTCCGCCGCTCCCGCCATCCGATGCAAAGCCGACCAAAGGAGATATACCGCCCGGCGGACCTTTCACGAGCTTGCCGATGATACGCTGGGCAACATCGCAAACGGCATCGATGGCACCAACCATCTCTTGTTTACCGACGACGACATCGTCGAGCAGGCATTCGAGTTGCGCCGTCACGCCCGGGTCGACCAGGGCCGGATCAGCCTGTTGGAGAACACCAAACAAACTCAGTCCGGTTTCGGTGGGCACAATGTTCTTTCCCTGAACAACCAGAAACTCCTGTCGTTTCAATCCCCCAATAATCTCGGCGCGGGTCGCAGGGGTGCCGATGCCCTTGGCTTCCTTCAGCCTGTCACGCAGAGCCTCGTCCTCGACAAAGCGCCAGGCCTGCTGCATCGCCTCGATCAAAGTGCCTTCGTTATAGCGTGTTGGGGGTCGGGTTTCCTTGTCCTCGATGGCAGGGTTCCGTAGCTGCGCAGCTTCGCCATTTCGCATCTGCGGAAGCAACTGCGCATCATCACCCTTTTCGTCG
>Ga0105051_10003724_pt1 | contig 18302 bp, 10 predicted proteins | sample FRY02_FD_78383 | JGI IMG/M metagenome (GOLD analysis project Ga0105051, IMG submission 78383) | Freshwater microbial communities from Lake Fryxell liftoff mats and glacier meltwater in Antarctica - FRY-02 (megahit assembly) | ecosystem: Environmental > Aquatic > Freshwater > Ice > Glacier... | reverse complement strand
TTGTGCCTTCGCTAAGTATTGCGGCTAGCTCTTCTTTGCTTAGCATCATCCCCCGGTAAAGTGGCTTCTCTGCATCGGGACTGACGGCAATAAGGTTTACGAGGGCATCAACTTCCCTTGATGATTTGCCGGCTGTTACGTCATCACGCATTGATTCTGTGCGCCCGTCATTTGCGAAACCGCCTTTTCCGTACCACATCTCCACTCCGGCCCTGGCATCTGGCCCAAATCTTTTTTCTAGTTCATCAAGCCGAGCATCAAAAGCGGCGCCAAAACCACTCTCGGAGTTCTCATCCTCATTTTCGTAGTCAATGATATGCGCGGCCGAACCCTTTCTGCGAAGTCGCCTCACGAAGTTGCGCATTGTGGTTGCTTCCTCTTGTTGTGCCAGCAGGGTAACTTCATCTTCCGCGCTGAGGGTTTCTCCTATCCCAAACATTACGTTTAAGTGACGCATCATTTCCGGGCTCACTGTATTTCGCATGTCCGCATCACTAGATGTGGCGGCCGCAAATGCTTCGGCGAGCATCTCAAGCGGCGTGGAGAAAGCATAAAGGCTATCAACGTACGGGTAGTCACTGGGGAATCCTTCGGTTTCGCGGGAATCGTAGGCGGCTTCCCAATCAGGGCGGTCCAGTTTTCCAAAGTATTTGTACCAATCGTGCCCCAGATACGCCCGAAGCAGCAAATCGCGTTCTTCTTCTAGTGGGGTCAGTATTTCTCCGTTGTTTTTTTTGTGTTTTAGGTCGTCAAGCAATTTATGATGGAGAAAGTGGCCAGACTCGTGGGCGTAAACAATGCCGAAATCTACACTGGTCTGCCATTTCGTTAATCCCAATGGAGAATGTGCTGATTCGGGGGGGTCATAGGGCCCGTGTTGCCTATTCGTCCCATCAACGATTTCTCCCGATATTACAATTACATTCATTCTTGTGTCGGGATAATACCACCCCCCTGTCGTGCCCCATCTGCGTTCTCCAGAATCTATGTGAGGTCCACCTTTCGTCATCATTACGACAATGGGCGCTCCGTGTTGTTTGTAGAGTTCCAATAATTGTGGGTTGGCAACGAGTGAATCCCGCAGTGTTTTGCGTAACCGTTCGTTGTCCTGTTCATTAACATTTATGTATGTGCTTAGGTCGTCAAGGTCCCCTAAATCAAATACTGTCTTTAAATAAATTTCAACTTCTTTGCGGCCCCAGGCCTCTCTGTCAGCATCAAGGTCGGATTGAGTCTTACGATGGTCTCCTTCTAGCTGTTTTATGCGGGCCTTGACTCTGGGGTCATTGACATTTTTACCGAGAAGCCAGTCGTCTAGTATTTCCTTAAATCTGGCGTCGCTCGTGGCGCGCACCGCGTCATCAACGGCTTTCCGGCTTTGGAGGTAATGCTCTAAAAGCTGTTCTTGAAGTGCCCCGCGCGCCGGCTCCCGTGCGCCACGACCCTCTGGGACCATGTGTAAGGCCATTTCATCAACAGACATGTTCCCAGTGACCGGGTGACGCGAATCATCCCCGCGTGAAGCGAAGCCATCTGAATTCTTAGGCCTGACGTACAGATAACCATCATCTCCGTCATCTTGGACAAGCGTGGCCCCGGTGAGGTCCACGCTCTCAATGTCAGATATATCACCCGTGAACTCGCCGGATTCGTACGCATCCACGTCTTCAGCGGCCACGCCGTATCGTCCCGCCGTGCGCTCGTCGTGGGCCACCCAAATAGCTTCGTGGTCTGGGTAGTCAGCTATCTCTGGAAATACGTTGCCGCGTTCGGTCTCAATAAGTTGCTGCGTGCCCAAATCTGTCCATTTTGTGCCGCCTACCCGATACCCAGTTGGCCGTGCGCTAACGTTTGGGACTATTGATGCGTCCGCCCGCGAACCAAAACTTTCTGGGGTCGCGTTTTGGGCAAAGGCCTTACCTTCTTCGGACAGAACTGAAGAGTGGTGTAAGTTGAGTTCTGGGAACCTGTCTCGATGGAACTTCATTACGGCCGACCCCAGCCCCCTGCGCTGATGCCTGTCTTTGATTTGGATGTTAAATATTTCGTGATAACCTAGATTTGGCATTAACCACGTTTCCATGACGCCAACAATCCATGCTCCGGGCGTGGATTTCCCCGGCATCCCGTTTAATGGCCCAGATTTCTCGTAATCAAGTATCAAAACCCTGCTCTCGCCATCAGTTACCAGCAGGTAACGTTTGGCCTTGGCCCCTTCGCCGTACACAACCAGCCGTGTTTCGCCATTAAAGAACTCATTTACCCCGGTATTTTGGCCAACTATCTTTAGCTTCGGTGACCCGGAGCTAATTTTGGTCAAATTCCCATCTTTTTCGTCTTTCGCTGCGTCCGACGCGGCGTCCTTTTCGGCTTTTTTTGCTGCATCTGAAGCAGCCCTGACCTTACTTCGCCACTCTGAGTGGTCAGCCCTGTACTTAGCGAGAGTATTCTCATGAGCAGCCGTTGTTGAAGCTGTGTTTTTGAGCCCCTGGGAGATAGTTTCGCCGCGTTCTTCGCGTTCAGCAGCCAGACGCAGCGCAGCGTCAATAACACGCCAGGAAGCCTCACTATCGGCGCTGGCGTCGTGCCAGTTGTCAAACGGGACTCCGTACTGCTCTGTAAGCGTTTTAAGCCGGTTGTTACGTGGGGCATCCGGGTCACCGGGTGGATACAAGTGGTCGATAACGCCTTTACTATCGACAAACCCGGCTGGCTTCCATAAATGCTCCAGGCCAAGCTCTTTTAGCTGTTCCTCAAAGACATTTTGGTCAAATATCTGGTACTGCCCGCCCATTGTCTTGCCTTCACCGATGAACTCAAGGGCTTGTGTCAAGATATCGATACGTGAGGGCTGTGTAGCGAGCCATTCGTCTGTCAGCGGTATATCTACGCCGTCTTCTGACCGCTTCAGGTTGTCTCGGCTCCATTGAGACAGCGGCGCATCTGGGGCCATATAAAGGTTGAGCCGCTCGACTATTTTCCCATCGACAACCCGAATAACTCCGATTTGTACCGGCACACCGGGTGATTTCATTGCGCCGTCATCATCAGAAACGATACCCGTCGTCTCAAAATCAAAAAATACATATTCACCCTTGGAGAAACGTTCGTGAGCTTCCCGGTAAGAGCTAACTCCATCAAATATTGCTGCCGCACTCCCGGTATACGGAGCTACGGCCTTCCGGGGTTCGCGTAGCTTCTCCGGGCGTGCTATTTGGGCCTTTTCTGTGCTAACCGGGACGGTATATGATGTCGATACCCGGTCGAGCCGGAAAGTACGGCCCTCTTGGCGTGTCTGGTCAAAGCCACGTAGGTACATTAGGCCGTCTTTTTCGTATATTTCCTCAACATCAACGCGCCGGGTAGCGTTGTTGTAGTCAAATATGGCCGTTTTGCGGTCTTTTTTGGCCTGCTTCAGCGAAGCTGCCAGGGAGATGACGTATTCTGGCGTGCCCGGAGTGCCTTCCGGGATGTCCACAACAACTTCGGAGTCGGTAATTGCCGTTAGTCCCGTTGGTAAGTCGCGGGATGCGAACCCTTCTGTGGTCCGTTTTGCGTTTACTGACAGCTGTGGGTAGTAGTGCTGCGCATAAGTGACAAGTTCCTTCTCCAGGCCAGCGTTTTTGTGGTTACCGTGTACGGCCAGGTGGGTAACTGTCGGTTCACCCGTGATGTTTTCGCCGACATGTAGTTCTCCAACGACGCGGCCGTCCTTCTCCACGTTAAAAATGTCCTCAGAAACAGAAGCGTGTACTAATTTGTACTTCTGTTTGCCAACCGAGAGCGTCTCTGGCTTAAGTTTCTTGTATTTCTTGGTTTCTTTCAGTTCTGACAACGTAGCTCCGGCCGCAGCGTACTGGATTTCGCCCCGGGAAGCGAAGCCGGGTGTAGTAAGCGTGCGATTTGTCTGGTTGGACCATGGTATTTGGTTGATTTTACGGCCGCTTGCGTCCTCGACTGACTTTATCCCCAGTAACGCGTAGATATCGTCGGTCAAAGTCTTATTGAGCATTGACATTGAGCTCGCATTGCCGGACAGAACAGCCGCGACAGCTTCGGCAATCATCTCGTTTTGATTTGTAGTCCCGTATGAGGTATCAATCAACGGGGCTGTAGTGCTTGTGAACGCCGGGTCAGCGCGTTTCATTCTCAAAGTCACTGAATTTTCCAGGCCGTGAAGTTTCATGTAAGCCGCGTGTACGGTTTTATCCATAGTTTCACCAAGTTCTGTTACGGTGTCAATCTTGGCGCGAATAATATGGTCTATGTAGTGACCGTACTCGTGTAACAGTGTTGCTTCAACTGAAAGGTCCGTAACATTCCAGTCGCCCTTCTTGGCCACGTGCGCTCTGTTCATTTTTTCGCCGGATGTAAACGCCCTATGGGGTACGCTCCCAGGCCAAACAAGAATGTATCCGGCACCGGGGAAATAACCACCAGCGAATGGGTTTGGTCCATCCTCTTTGGGCCCCATAAAGTATTGTCGTATTCTTTTCACGGCCTGCGGAGAGTCCAGTAGGTCTTGCTTGTCTCCTGACTTGTAATAGGCGCTTATGTCTATGCCGTTCATTATCTCCATAAACTTGGATTTATCAAATCGCTTGTCAGTCACGGCCGATATCATTGCCTTTGACACGCCCTCTTGTGTCCCTATGACAACAGGGGGCATACCGTACGTCTCTATCATGTGGCGTAGGGCGGGACTGGCATCAAGTGTTGTCTGAACCATCTCGCGTGCCTGCCGCACCGCTTCCGGGGAGAAGTCGGTAGAAACCGTGTCCATGAGCTGATTAATTTTGGGGACAATTGCTTCAAGGTCTTTATGTAGGGCCTTTATGTTTGTCGGGTCGCTTGTATCAAAATGTTTACTGCCCTCAACGGTTTCTTTCCTCAGACCACGACGGACGCGCATTTTATCAATATTGACCGATGCCAACATGTGGTCGAGACTCATAGCGACTAACTCATCTACTGTCTCCGGCGTAGAAAGACGTACAATTTGCTCGTCTGAAGCACCCTCAAACATCTCGGCGCGCGAGATTCTCTGTTTTCCGGCTGAAGTCTTCAGTTCCGCGTATGTTTTTACCGGCTTTGGCTCACTAGGCCTGGACGCAAAGCCCATATTCTCATTCACGTCACCAGATTCACTTATTGATGTCCGTATTCTGTCATCCCTAGATGTGCCCCTGCCGCGCTGTACGGCTGGTGATGTCTCAGTGCGTTCCAATGTCCAGAATATTTCTGGGTTTTGCTTATCAACGTGCTTTTCTACCGCAGAACCCATCTCCCTCATGAAGTCGGTCCATTCCCCGGGAGTCATATCGCTAGGGATGCTGTTGGTTTCCCATTTCGGCTTATTTGGGTCAATGTCGGCAGCGGCAACACCCACTATGTCCTGAAATGCCTTGCCCAGTTCTAGGAGTTCAGAGACAGTAGCGTCAGTCTTGCGTATTTGGAACTTCATGCCATCATTGAGGTCGGCGAGTTGGTCGTCTGTTAGGCCCGCTTCAAAGATGTGTCTAGCGTAGGCGCGGTGATGGCCGTCAAAGATTGCGCCCTCTATTGACACGATAATTGGGGCGTTAATAAAGTGACCCAGCCATTTCGCTTTGGCCTTAGCAACACCCGTGGCACGTTCGTCATCAGTTAATGTTTTGTCGGCCCTGATTGCTTCCACTGTTTCCCAATATTTAGCAAACTGCGCGCGCATTGTCTTGGCTATTCCACTCATTTTGTTGAGTTGGAGACCATTTTGAGTAGCGTGGACGGAGGCCACATCAACGCCCTCTGTGGCATCTGTTTTGATGTTCTTTTCGGCAAGCATTTGTATAAACTCTGCCGTAACATTCGGCTCCACCTTCGTGAAGTCCACATTGTCAAAAAATATCGCCTTATGTTCATCGGTTATGTTCTTCTTGGCGTGGTTGCCGGAGAGTTCCGCGTAAATAACGTTTGCTACGTCAGCATCTGTAAATGGTTTGTCCCCAGCTTTTGCTCGCTCCTTAGCGATATCTTTAGCAAAAGTCTCACTAAGTTCGTCAAACAGTTTTGTTCCGGGAGCAAATGTTGATTTGTTAATATCATTTTTGCCGATAAATGCGTCGTGCGCGCCGCCTGTGTCAGTGGTCAGCCCTGCTTTCCATGCTCGGATTGCCTTGGTCTGGTCGTCTGTGACAGTCCCGCCGACCTGAGGCATTGATAGTCGCAAGATGTTGCTGTGGTTGTCGCAAAACATGTTGTTGGTGTTGCCATTGGCATCTCTCGTCATGAACAAACAGGCATTTAAGACTGGGATGTCATCTTTTTCATCAATTATCCCATCTTGGTTGCGGTCCCAGCCAGTGCCGTTGGCCTGACCTTCTTCGTATAACTTAAACTGGTCGCCAATACGTTCCATTAACTTAACTTGTTCGTTCCAGTCTGTTACGTAGACATGCTCGCCGGCCGCGATTAACGAAAGGGCATCATTGGCATTATCTGTTTCCCAGACATCTTTGCCATTCCAAGTTTTGGCCTGGTTGCCATCAGCATCCAAGTGGGGTCGCACGCCGTCACGTGTGGTTGGGTCGTCTATTGGGGCGATAGCCTTGCGTATCTCATCTAGTTCATTAGCGCGCGAGGCCAGGCTGTCATCAGAAGCGAGCATTTCCCCATAACTGTTCCCCTGGTCGTCTAAACCGAGCATTACGTCCATCTGACGGGCCATTTCTGGGCTAATAGCCCCCCTCATATATGGGTCTGGCGAAGTATGCGCCGAGTACGCCTCTGCGAACTGTTCAGGGGGCGCAGACCAAGCGTAAAGGCTATTTACTTCAGGATAATCCTTAGGGCGGATTTTCTTGTGTCGCTTGTCGTGGGCCTCTTGCCAGTCCGGGCGGCCAACTACTGCGAAAAATGTTCCCCAGTCATCCTGATGATAGCCCCTGAGTAATCTCCGGCGTTCCTTGCTGCCTTCAGTGGGGATGTCGGGTAACTGCCCCACCATTGTCGCGTGAATGTAGTGGCCGTATTCGTGTCTGTATGTGTCGTCAAGCGTTGACCCCAGTAAAGGATACTTTGTCCCTAGTGGTACTTCGCCGGGGTCAATAGCCATCTCCTTTAGGGTTAGAGAGCGGCCGTTGAGATAAGCGCGAGTCTCATCAACTTGGTCATCTTGGGGAGCTAGGGCGATAAACCCAATATCGGAAATGACTGGAGTGACAAACATTGCCTCAAAATCGCCCCCAACTCCTATCCTGTCCATCTGTGCGAAACCCTTCTCTGTTACACGCACGAAAGGGGGCGCGCCGTATTGCCTGTGGTGAAGAAGCGGCGCTGGATTATCGGAGTGAATCCCTTCTAAGTCCTTACGCAATGCTGCGGAGTAACCAAAATCAACATATTCAGGGAGTTCACTTATGTCTTTCATGCCAAACAAACTCTTAAAGTGTTCCTCAATCATTACAACGGTGTCGGCCTCATTAAGACGGGGGTTGCGAATCATGTGTTCATTAACGAGCGCATCTACAAAGCCATCTGTGTCCAGTGGGACTTGATGTTCGGCGAGCTGTTTTGGAGACATCTCTTTAGTTGTTGGATGCCATAAATCAAGATTCCCCTGAGGGACTGATGGGTCAAAGCCGCGACTGCCAAAGCCTTCTATTGGTTGACGTATTTCGGCATCTCTATCAAGTTGGTCTGCGAATGAGCGCCCCACATCAAGCCCCATTAGTTCCTGGACCATTGTCTCAAATCCACCAGACACTCTTTTACGAGCCGACTTATCAGGAGACATGAGACCGGACAGCCCTTCAGCGAACTGCTCTATTGGTGATGTCTCCCCATACATGGAGTGAACACTGGGTATCTCATCAGGCAGGTCGCCTCTCTCAAACCACAACTTATCCCATTCTGGTTCATCAAAGTATTTGGCAAAGACATCTCCCTGTACACGTTCCTTCTTGGGACTTAGACCAGGGAAGGCCATTGTGTCAGTAGTCCAACTAGGGTTCAGTATGTACTCGGCAAGTTTCGTTTGACGAGCGTTGCCGGCATCTTTTATGTCATGGTACAAAGAGGCCTGTATGTGATGGGAGAATTCGTGACGTATCACTGATTCTAGCCCTGTCTCTAGTGTCCACCTCTTGCTCTTGTCATTACCACCATTCCAGTAGGGGGAGAGGTTATTGGCTAAGGCTCTGAATAGGCGATTACCTATTGTGTTGATACCGCCCCCTTTGCCTAACTCATCAGCGGGGATGCCTATGATGAAGTCAGGGTAGTGGATACCAGAGAAGCTTGTCTCAAGGTCGGCATCAGTACGAAGCAGCATCATGGGGGGCATGCCATACCTATCCACTAATGCTCTGAACTGTGGTGACGCATCTAACTGACTAGTGAGCGCCTCTCTTAGGCGGCGTATCTTACGTGGGGTATAGTCAAAGGGGTCACCCGTAGTGCCACCCGTGATGTCATTGATTCCTTTGTTAATGAACTTCAGTACCTGGTCAGGTGAAGTATTCTCATCTAGCGAGCCAATGGCGTGCTGTGCCAGTAGGCGTGCTGTCTCTTCTATTGATGATGGCACGACGCTGTTAGCAATGTCGCTATTGGTCATGTCCCTATGACGTGAGCGATACTGTTGTCTACTAGTGCGATTACGTAACCGACTTAGTTCCCTCAATGTATTAGACATTGCTTGTGCTGTTGTACTGATTATCTTGATGATGGCTGGTCGCTCAAATGGAGTGCTGTCTTGGATAAGACCATCACCATCACCATCTAAGGCATCAGGGTCATAAGCCATATCAGCAGGAGATAATGCCTTTGACTCAATGATGCGCTGATATCGGTTCAGGTCTTTGACATTGACCAATAGTTCCATATTATTCATTGTGTGTCTATTGTAAAGTATCTAGGCGATTACAAAAGGAATAGGCAAATACCAGGCCCCAAAACGAACATGTGTTTGGTGCGAACATATGTTTGGGGCGAACAGACGTTTGACGAACAAGCGTTTGACGAACATATGTTTGGGGCGAACAGACGTTTGACGAACAGACGTTTGACGAACAAGTGTTCGGAGAGACAAGGGGGGGGGGAGACATTTAGAAGGGGGTCTACGGGACTTTTCCGGTCGCTGTTTTGACGGTGGGGGCACTCATCTCATATTTTATTGTTCGTGTAATCTCATTAGATTTATCTAAAATGGGTCGTCAAATGTTGTCATTACGGTTGAGCCGTTCATCTCGTTTATTGGTGGGTTCCTAAGCACCATTGCCCTGACTACCCACCTGTCTGAACCGTCGTATCTTGCACTGAACGGAGAGCGCCCGTGTACTGTCGTTGAGTTGTCGATGACGGCCAAGTCTCCTGCGTGCAGGCATATCGCATGGGTGCTTTTTGTGATGGCTGTATTTAACTCCACTAGAGCTTTCTGGGCCGTTAGATTTATCCCTTTCATCAGGGTTTCGTCGTATGTAATTCCATTGTCTGTTAAGACAGCCATTGTGATGGTCTTGTCTCGCTCTCCTTGCAATCTGAAGGATTGGTCAATTGTTGTTGTGAACCATTTTTGTTTTAATATCTTTATCGTCTGTATAGGTAATTTGGGTAATATTTCATTCAGGGACGCATATGTTGTTAAAGCCGCCGCGTCGCTTCGCAAACATAGAAGTAATACATAGTTTGGCTTATGCGGATGGAAGGCCGTTTCCGTATGTAACCCGAGTTGCACCTTTGACGAACTCGATATTTGGTCATCTTCCATAGACTTGACCGGGAAGATATTTTGTAGCAACCGACCGTTGTGTTCTTGGATGTATGCAATCGGCGTCCCTAGATGCTCGGCCCAGTTGAGTAAGACTTTCTCGGCTTGAACCGGGATGTCTGCATATAGGTCAGTCGGTGTTGATGGTATCTCGCCGATTGCCTGGTCAAAATAAACTTGGATGCTCATAATATTGTAGGTGTTGTTTGTGTCTCGTTAGATTTATCCGTTTAAGAGGCGCTGAAAAAAATAATTTTATGGGATAATTCACTTATGCCAGATGAGCCGAGCGACATACCAGAACTTCCCGTTGAACCAATTGAAGAGATGCCGCCGCCACGCATGATAAATACTAGCTTTGGGCACCGGGTTGGATGTTGTCCGAAATAGCGAACTCAATTTGTTTGGCTACCCACGTTGCACATGGACTAGCAACACCGTTCCCGCACATCTTGTAACGTTGGGTGTCTGGGACAATCGTGCCGTCGGCGCGGAACTTCGTGTGCTCTTCTTCCCACCCCATTAGGCGCTCGCACTCTCGCGGGGTAAGTCTGCGCACGACCATCTCTTGACCCTGGGAGATGAAATCACTCGCATCGCGGCCGACACGCAGCGACCTGTGCGAACCATCGCCCTCTAACTTCTGGTTATACCCGTCGTACTGTAAAACATGGGGTTCATTGTCTCCGCTTTTTGATTCTGCCCGCAAGGTTGGGGCGGAGTCATCCCATGTCCCTCCCCCTTGTCGTATCATCGTTCCTGGTTGAAATATGAGTGATTCGTCATAGGCAACAGCGTGAACATCGGTGCTGGTCAAGGTAAACATTGGGTCGTTTGGGTCCGTGTACCCCTTGCCTTGTGGGCCGTTCTCATCGGCGCGTCCAATCATGTTTCCTTGTATGCCAATAGCAACCGCAGGGGTGAATGCTCCGGTAATCGTTGATGACGGGTCGCCATCATTACCAATGCCGAGTCCTTGACGGTTTTGTGCATCGTGTTTGTCGGGGTCGCGCAAAGCATTTCGTGTATCAATTGGTATCGCAACAGCATGTCCGCCGCCGTTCCTACGAAGTGTTGGCCAATGAACATCGGACGGCTGAGCATCTAGACCCTGCGTGTGGCTGAATCCAATTACCGATGCGTCGCCCTCGCAGACAATACCCTGTCCGCCTGTGGTATCCAAAGTGTAAGACGGGTCGCCATCTTCCCCCAAACCAAGTCCGTTCTGATGCTTCTCTATGTCCCTACCGTCCTGGATTGGATACACCGATGGTTGAACAACGGCGGGTTGGTTGTCCCCCATGTCTGCTCTCAGTGTCGGGGCGAGAACATCAGAATAATAATGCGATTTCATCCTAGACATCGCCCCTGGTTCAAAAATAATTGGGTCACCAATGTGCTCAATGATGAGTTTATTTTCCACGACATACTGATTATTCACACCCCTCCAATCACCGGCTTGGAGTGTGCCCATGACCGCGTCTGTTGTCCGAGGGCGCACATCCATCACGGCATGTGGTCCACGAGCGATTAGCGCAGTCGTTTGCTCTGAGTGCTCAATAAAAGAATCCCACCTTGCATTTGGACCCTGGTTATAAGCAGCCCTATCTAGAACAACAGGGGCATCGCGCTCATCAAAAATCATTGGCGTGTTATTTCCACCAGTCCCCATTCGGTGAGTCAGGGTGGGCATGACGCCATCTTCATATACGCGAACATCATCGTTTCTGGTGCCGTCAATAATTAGCGGGTCTCCAGTCACGATAGCAACAGTCGCACGAGTGTCTTGGTGGTTCTCAAATGTATTTAAGGTTGGAGATGTATCCCCCTCAACCCATGTCTCAAAATCATCTTTATCTTTTGCATGACGGGATTTGGTGAATGGAATTTGCCCAACAGCCTGAATAAAACCTTTCTCGATAGATTCGTGAGAGCATTGACCTTTCGTTAAATCGGCAACTGTTAGTGTTCCGACAACGCCGCTACCCTTGTTAGTGCTACCAGAAGCATTGGAGGCAGCGTTTTTCCTCTTTTTTGCGCGCGCCGCAAGATGCCCTGGCAGGCTCTCGGCGACAGGAAAAATTTTGAATCCACTTCGTTCGGCATCTCCAGGATGGAAGAGAGCAACGAGAAAGATACGCCTTCGTCGCTGGGGCACTCCGAAGTATTGTGCATCCAGCACGGCCCATTCAACGACCAGTGCCCCTGCCTTTGCCATTTCATCAAGGACGACCCCGAAGTCAGCTCCACTGTTGGAAGAGAGAGCTCCTGGGACGTTTTCCCAAATAGAGATTCTTGGGTACTCATTGTTTGTTTCCTTTCGTATTTCGTTGATAATTCGCATTCCTTCATGGAATAGTCCGGATTTCGCGCCGTCTAACCCTGCGCGCTTACCTGCTACAGATAGGTCTTGGCATGGAGAACCCCAAGCGACAACATCAGGGGGGCCAGCGGTCTCCAGAACATGCTTTCCGGTGAGAGTGGAGACATCTAGCCACTTTGGGACATCTGGCCAGTGCTTACTAAGTACGGTTTGACAATGTTTATCAATCTCGCACTGAAAAATTGTTTCCCAACCGGCGCTTTCTAACCCCATGTCAAATCCGCCAACACCACTAAATAACGATAAAACCTTTAGGTTGTCCATTTGGATATATTAGTAGATTTCGTTGGTCTAGCGGCGACACTCATTCCCACATATCTCGTTTCGGGTTGGGGAATATCTCTCTTATGTACCCCCGTGCGCGCAGGAGACGACCAATTCCACCACCGACAATTATTGGGGCTACCATTAAAAAAACAATCTTTTTAATTACCGATTTATTGGGTGCTGATTTCATCTTCAGGACTCTGGCGCCTCTCGTTCCATCTCCTCATAAATTTCGTCTGCAATTTTCTTTGAATACCGATTTCTGAGGGTCAGGATTTTCTGATTGAGTTCAAACATGGCCTCGGTTCTGCGGGCCACATCCATAACCTCGTTGTTAAAAACCCCGTACTTATTGTACAGAACGTCGTCAATGTCGGAGGCATCCATAATAATGTCACTGACCCAGTTGCCCCGTTTGTCTATCTCGACCATCATTTGGCACAGACCATCTGCCCCAAATTCGTCATAGGCTTTTTCGGTAGCAAGCGCACAGTAATTATTGCGATACAACAATTCACCGTCCGAAGTACCAGCCATGAATTCCGCCAAGAAACTGACCACCCCCTCCCTGTCTTCCGACCCCCAACCGAACGGCTCGGAAGGTTGCATTTCTGACCCAGAATCATTGGCACCAAAATTGTCACTCATTGGGTTCCCCATCCGAAGACGAATATGGCGTTATTTCCCTGGGCTTCATATTCAATATTCCCATGTTTTTTAATTTACTAGGGAAAGGATTGCTTCGTGGGCAACTATTTTCTTCTTACTCACCCAGGAGTAAGCGTTCATTGATGATGTGGCCCTATCTAACGGGGATGCCTCTCGGTAATGGTCAAGATATTCGGCAACAGTGTTGTACATGGCCCAACCGTTGTTGCCTACTGCACCGGCATTGGTCGGTTTTTCGTAAATCTTTATTAATTCATTTGTCAAATTTTTTCTGTTGCGCTCTTGTGTTTTGCTCTCTTTGGGTGTTTGTTTGAAAACCTTTTCAACAACATTGATAAACCTATCGGAGCGTGGTGCGATTTTAATACTCATCATCGTAAGGGCAGATGCCTTTATTGTTTCGGCCCACTTGGATGACAGTCGCAACACTTCATGAGCGTCGGTGACTATGAGGTCAGCGTTTTTTGTATGCCGGGCGCTGACCTTTGATGCAGACTGTAGGGCCGTAAATACGGTGTTTTTGCACACCACCCGTATCGGTGTATTGGCGAATGTAATCGGCGTTTTGCCGTCATGTCCGTTGTGGACAACGATGTACCGTTGAATCTCGTCATTGATTCCCGATGGGTCAATGAATATAGAGCCAAGGTCAATCGCTGCAAAAAATTCTCGTCCGTTGTTTAAAACCCCACAGGTGTCTATTAGCGCGGCATCTCTTGATGCGCCGACGACAGCAAAGGCGAGTTCAAGTACCTCCCTGTTTTGTTGTACGACATACCTGGTCCCAACGGTCGCAAGTCCATTGAAGGAACCATCGGCATTGACCCGAATTGTTGCCCTGGAGTCTTTTATCAGAACCGTCGTGCCGTCTGGGTTCAGTATAAGTTGACCCTTGGCATCTACGGCGGCCACATCTGATGTGACTACGTCAAAGTCGGCATTGGCGGCCATAAGTATTTCGGGAATCGTCTGGAGCCCCTTCACGGATGTCCCAAGGCGGTGCCAGGGCACGACATTGCCCGAATACGCCATTCGGGCTTTGCCATTTGTTATTTCAATTCCATGTGCCATACCTATAGAGTAGTACAGATGAAATCAGATTGGGATATCAGCGCTCTCGGAAACGAAATCAATTTCAGCAAAGACTTAGAGTTCGGACAAAAGGGCGAACAGTCCATTGTGCGGTTCGCTCGGATTATCGGAAGTGGTGCGGTTGAGGTAAAAACCGACCGATATAAAAACGGGAATATGGTGATTGAGACGCACCAAAACCCAAAGGGCGCATTAACCGCCGACGGGGAGCGCCTGTGGGTTCCCTCTGGATTGAACGTAACCAAAGCAACATGGTGGGTGTATGTCTTTGCGGTTGACGAGTCGTTTGTGATGTTTACGGTTGACCGGCTCAAAAGGTATCTGCGCATCAATGCCAATATCTACACCCCAGAGAGTAAGCAAATAATGGCTCCAAACTCAGAAAACCCTGCGCGGGCTTGGGTTATAAAGAAACCCGAAACAATCAACATGCTCAGCGACCGCAGGTATGATGCCCCTAATTAAATAAATCCTTGATTGAGGTTGTTTTTTTCAATAAATGTGATTAATCTAGTATTTCTAATAAACATACTACTGAAAAGGAATTCATATCATGGATTATACTAAACTCAAAAAAGAAGGATTAAAGCGCGGTCGCCCACGTCTAAATGATGACGAGCGTCAGGCGCGAAAAGCACTAGTGATGATGAACGCTGAGGCCCGTCGTCGTGCAATGCTGGTGATTTGCAAAATACACGAAAACGAGTTTAACGACCAAGTAAAGACCGAACTGCGACAACTGAAAAAAGAATCAGCTAAGCAGTAATTACTTCCAGGTAAACAATCTCGCCAAGAAGGATTTCTTCTTTGAGCGTTTGACCACGAGTGTCGCCGCTTTCAACTCGACAACCACTGGTGTTGATGTGGTCGGTTTTGCTGTTGATGGAACAACCTTTTTGGCGGGTGCCTTTTTGGCGGGTGCCTTTTTGGTTGTTGGCTTTTTCTTTGGGTTATGTGAGTTTGTCATAAATGCAATTCTAACCACACTCAAACGCCCGTTGGGGTAACTACATCCCCTACGGGGTCGGGCTTCCACCTAGTATTTAAACAATGGAGGACGAATACCTAAACGAAGTGCATAAAATGGCGCTCATTGCCACATCGGCTCAATTGGCTAAAGAGGTATCTGTTCGTAATGACGGGATAGGGGAAGACCTCAATTTTAACTTCTTCGGGTGGACCGGCGGGCATCTCAGCATAATTTGTCAAATGGGCAGAAAGGGCATGAAGCAGCCCCCAGCCGACCGATTCCAGCAATCGTTTAATGTCTGTCTTGCTCTTCGTAAGTTTTGGCATGTTACCGATATAACCCTAGTAGCGGAGGGGTTTATATCCCTTGACCCGGTCGCATCAAAGGGAAAAGATTTAAAGAAACTATTTACTGATTCTAGAAATATAAAAGAATGCCTTACCGTCACCCACGCCTACCTGTCTGACAGGATTGACGACGGCGGGGATATGGTACAAAAACCAGTTGCGAGCATAATTGCGATACCCTATACATACGGAGTCGGCAGGGTCGTGGAGTGGAAGTCAATACTGGCATCTGAGGATAATGCGGTAAAAATACTACGGGAGAGTATGTTCCCCGCAATGATGATGCAGGTTCTAGGTTCACCTATTGAAGAACGCGCCGATGACGAGGGGCGCGAGTCGGTGGTTAGACAGATGGCGGCCGATGGCTTTGAGGTCTATGAATTTGACGAGTGATAGAATTAGTCAATGATTGATTACCCCGAGCCATTCCGCAACAGCGCCCAAGGCGTGGGTCCATCATCCTATATGCGTAATGGAATGCGCATATCTGGCGCTGACCGATTGCCGTGTCCTGTTTGTGGAAACTCAACCGGCGATTGCACCGGGGAAACATCGCCACCAAAACATATAGCGGGCTTTAATCAAATCGAGTCTCTCAAAGCAACGCAAACAGTGCTTGTGGAAGAAGATATTTACGAAATGCGACAGATAACGAAGTTCGCCACAATCAGGGTAGTTATCCACAGGAAGGGTGACTATATCCCCATTCCGCGTGCAAAAGAATTAGGTCTTATTACCTAGTTTCAGTATTTTCTCATAGAGTAAACTGATAACTTCAAAGACTAAACCGACTGCCACGAAGGGCCCCAAATGATTGATGATGCTTTCGCCTCCGTTTACGAAAACAAAACCCCACCGTGGGGCTTTAGTGGTTTGGGGGAAATAGTTTATTTACGCACCTATTCTCGGCGCAAAGAAAACGGCGACTTAGAAACATGGCCAGAGACACTTCGGCGAGTAATCAACGGCGCAATCGACATCGGAGTTCCGTACACGCAGGATGAAGCCGAACGTTTATTTGACCACATGTTTAATTTGCGCTGTTCGTTGGCCGGTCGTTCGTTGTGGCAACTTGGGACCCCTCTTGTGGAAAAACTTAATGGCGCATCGCTAAACAATTGTTACTTCACGAACATTGAATCTATTGAGGATTTTGAGTTAATTTTTGAATACCTAATGCTTGGCGGTGGGGTTGGATTTTCTGTTGAGCGTTCAAAGATTTATAACCTGCCAAAGGTTATTTCTGGTGTCACCGTGACGGACGAGCGCAGTAATGACGCTGACGTTATTGTTCCGGATTCCCGTCATGGGTGGAAACGCCTTCTTCATGCAGTCTTGAAGTCGTATTTTTACACCGGCAAGTCTTTCACTTATTCAACAATTTTGATTCGCGAGTACGGTGCCCAGCTTAAAACATTCGGCGGCACTGCATCTGGTCCCGGCGCACTTATTGATGGGATTAAAGATATTTGTGCAGTAATGCAGAATCGTGAAGGCAAAAAACTCCGCTCAATTGATGTTCTAGATATTTGTAACATTATTGGTCGGATTGTCGTGTCTGGTTCTTCCCGCCGCTCGGCGCAAATCGCTATGGGTGACCCTGATGATGTTCTTTTCCTCCGCGCAAAGAACTGGTCAACGGGCGCTGTCCCCGCATGGCGCGCCAATAGCAATAACAGCATTTACGCAGACTCATATGATGAGATTCAAAGCGAATTGTGGAAGGGGTATGACGGTTCTGGCGAGCCATACGGGCTATTGAATCGCAAATTAGCGCGGAGGCACGGTCGGCTTGGTGAGACCAAAACAGACAACACGGTTGAGGGATTTAACCCCTGTGCGGAAATCGGATTAGGGGATGGCGAGTCCTGTAATTTGGCGACCATTTTCTTGCCCAATGTTGACTCACTGGAGCAGATGCACGATATTTCCAGATTGCTATACATGACTCAAAAACAAATCACGCAACTCTCGTACCCATACAAAAAGACTACGGAGATAGTCAAAAAAAATGCACGGCTCGGGCAATCGGTAACAGGGATACTTCAAGTTGGGGAGGAGAAACTAGCGTGGCTTGACCCCGTATATGTCGGTCTTGTCGCTTTTGATAAAGAGTATTCCGCAACACATGGATTACCCGTGTCCGTGCGCCTGACTACCGTACAGCCCTCGGGGACACTCTCCCTGCTCCCTGGTGTTACACCGGGCATTCATCCCGCATACGCGCAGTATTACACCCGTAGGGTCCGTTTTGGCTCGGCTGACCCGTTAGTTGATGCCTGTCGTAAACGAGGTTATAAAGTTCAGTGGGATATTGGTATTGACGGGCGCGAAGACCACACCAGATATGTGGTGGATTTCCCGTGCATGTCCCCAGAGGGTTCAGTTCTGGCCGCAGACATGACGGCAGTACAGCAGTTGGAGTGGGTTAAGAAAATGCAGACGGATTGGGCCGATAATGCAGTGTCTGTAACCGTGTATTACAGAAAAGAAGAACTTGAGGACATCAAAGCATGGCTTTCCAAAAACTACGACAAGAGCGTTAAGTCGGTGTCGTTCCTGCTACACGCCGACCACAACTTCCTGTTGCCCCCCTATGAGGAAATAACAAAAGAGGAGTACCTTAAGGCTGTTTCCAGGGTGGATTCGTCAATTCCACTAGTTCAGCGGTCTTACGAGGGTTCCATTGAATTAGAGGATTGTGCAACGGCTGCATGTCCTGTACGATAATGACATGGAAGTACATGGATTACACACGGAATGTGGCGAAGGCTGGTATCCGTTAGTACTACAGTGCCATAACGAACTATTGGCATTAGACCCAGA
>Ga0105051_10003722_pt1 | contig 18304 bp, 20 predicted proteins | sample FRY02_FD_78383 | JGI IMG/M metagenome (GOLD analysis project Ga0105051, IMG submission 78383) | Freshwater microbial communities from Lake Fryxell liftoff mats and glacier meltwater in Antarctica - FRY-02 (megahit assembly) | ecosystem: Environmental > Aquatic > Freshwater > Ice > Glacier... | reverse complement strand
GAAGCCCGCCACGAGCATCTACGCGTCGCGGCAGCATTCGACGAACTCAGCGCAGCGATCTGACCGCAAGGCAGACGCCACACCGGTGTGACGCGCCCTCCGATCGATCAACGCAACAGTGCCTGCCGATCTGCTGGACCGAGCACGACACTCTCAGCTGGCCAGGCGCCTCGCCGGTCCCTCTCAGCGCGATACCAGTCGAGGCATCGCGTCATAGTGACCTGGGATCAACGGGAGCTTGAGACAAAGAAGACTGATATAAGTGTTCTTGCAATATTGGCGAAGAACACTTATATTGATGTGATGGCAACGACACGTACGAGGCGGTGGGGAGCTGGCAAGGCTGCGATGGTTCGACATCTGTACGCGACGCTGCAGCCAGCGATGCAGGTCGATCTGGCAGTGCATGCGGGTGTTTCGCAGCCAGCGGTGTCCCAGTACCTGTCCAGCCTTCGAGAGAACGGCGACGTGTCGTTCGAGGACCCGGGCTGGCTAGCGAATCGGGACCAGTTGCCGGCGTCGTATTGGCAGGGCTACGCGTCGCGATTTGTGAGTCAGTCGTGCTGGTACCGAATCGGCGCCGTCAACGCGCAGGTCGATGATCTGGTCGAGCGGAAACCGGAGTTGATCGTGTCCGGCGACGTTGCCGCCGATGCGGTCCGACCGTGGAAGGTGCCGGTAGTCGCGATTGTGTACGGATCTGTCGAGGACTCGGCGATGGACGAACTGGGCTTCGTGCGCGCCGACACTGCAGCGGCCGCAACCGTGCTCGTGCGTCCGGTGCCCGACGACAGCTTCGTGAGCGACGCGTTGGACGTCCGAGCGATGCGCGTTGCCGCGCATCTACACCTCGTTGCGGATCTCATCGGGCTTGGTGGCGACGACAGACTCGAAGCTGCTGTGCGCTTCGTGAGTCTCGGGCAATGACGCACCAGAGGAACGGCAAGCCGCTGAGTTTGCTCTCGACGTCGAGAGCATCCGATGGCAGCTTCATTGCGATTGCCGAGATCGGCGCCCTGCTGGCTGGCGCTCCTCATCGACTGATCGGCGGTGTCGCCGTCGTGCTGCACCAGCATCGCTTGGGCATCGAACATCCGATTCGTGCAACTGCCGACGCCGACTTCGGAGTCCCGCCGTACGCGCTGAAGGACGATTCGCGTTGTCGGCGAGGTGAGGTTGACCGATGGCGATGTCGTTCAGCTTGACGTGTTGCTGCCCGACCTTGCGAGTCTGCTCGGATTGAAGCTGCACGCTCGACGTGTGCGCGACGTCGACCGGGATGCAGTCGATCTGTGGACCTGTCTCGAGCTGATGGCAGCGGCCGGCGAGACCGCCTCGTTCGGTGACGCTGAGTTTGATCCGATTCGGAGTCAGTTGGCGATCGACTTCGTCGAGGACGGGCCCGTGATGCGAGTCGCAGTCGCTGGAGTAGACGAAACAGAAGCTGCGCACCGCCGCACGCGGATCAGAGGCCTTGCTCGCGCTGTTGCCCGGCCGCTCTGACTGGGAACTCAACGCGGGGTCCCGGCGCAAGGGGCTTCGGCATCAGGTCGAGTGGGAGGCGATGTAGCTCTGGGCGTCGAGGCCGGTGAGCAGACCTGTGGTGTCGGTGACCGTTCGAGATCAGGCCGAGGGGTGGTGTAGATCGAGACACGCGAGGAGGTCGCCATTGAGGCCGTCCATTTCGGAGCGCATCCATTTCACATAGTCGGGCGGCAGGTCTGCGATGGGTGTGTTCTTGTGTTTTCCGAACGGCATCGTCATTTCGGAGAGAGCGCTGGCCGACAGTGCGAGCAGACCGTCGATGCCGTCTTCGTGATGATCGGTCAGGTGCTTCATGAGAGCCAAACACATTTCAGTGTCGCCCATTGCCCGATGGTCTTGTGTACCGCTCAGGCCGAGGTGAGTGCACAGGGTGTCAAGGCGGTAGTTGTCGAAATCGGCAAGGATGTGCCGGGCAAGGCGCATGGTGCATAGCGATTCACTGGTGTCGAAGAACGGAGCGAAGTGGGGATAGTCGAAGGGTGCGTTGTGTGCGATCACAAGTGTGTGACCAGCGGCAAACGGATCGCCATGAATCGACCGCACGAGGTGCTCGAGCGTTGGTGATTTGGCGACCATGGCATCGGTGATTCCGTTCACCGCCGACGCTCCGGGTTCGATGGGTATGCCGGGGTTGACCAGAGATCCCGCTCTCGCGATCTCGTTCAGGTCGTGGTCGACCTGGATCCACGCGACCTCAACTGGTCGTGCGCCCGGCCCAAGACCAGTTGTTTCGATGTCGACAACGATGATCTGATCGAAATCTGCTGCCCGCATGGGGCGAACGTTAGGTGTTCTGGCTCAGGTGTTGCGGTGATGCGCTTCCTCCTCAGTGTTGAGCCGGCACGATCTCACGGCCCGGTGACCTGGAACAGACTCGACTCAGTCGGAGCGCTCGGCCATCTCGACGTATCGACACAGCACGTTGGCGAGCCTCATCTGGTCGACCGTGCGGCAAGACACCGCGAGCAGCGTCGGGCTGCCCACCATGACACACAGCGCTTTCGCTCGTGACACGGCAACGTTGAGGCGATTGCGGGAGTAAAGAAACTCCATGCCGCGCGATACGTCCTCGGCGCTCGACGCCGACAACGACACGAGAACCGCCGGGGCCTGTTGGCCTTGGAACTTGTCGACGGTGCCGACCCTCGCGCCAACCGGCAGACGTTCGGCGAGTAAGTGGACCTGCGCGTTGTAGGGGGCCACGACCAGAATGTCGTCGATGCCGATGGGCCGCCGGGCTCCTGTGCGATCGGTCCACATTCGCCCCAACAAAGCTTCGAATGCCACCGCCACCGCTTCGCCCTCTTCTGCCGACGAGGTTCGGTTCCCTTCGTGTTCGACAGCAATCCATCGCAACCCTGTTCCACCCACGACGGCACCATCATCGATTTGTTGGACGGCGCATTGGGCCTCGCTTTCAAGGCGTCCGTCGTAGACCTGCTCGGAGATGAATCCACAAATATCCGGGTGCATTCGCCAGCTTCGATCGAGGAACAGGCCGAGATGACTGGGCATCGTGGCCTCGCCGCCGAGAACATGGTCGAGCCCTGAGGCCTCCGCGCCTACTGGGTGGGTTCCCTTGGAGGGCTGGGCCAGTTGGCGTGGGTCGCCGACCAAGATCAGGTTCGAAGCGGCCGGGGCAACGGCGAGCACGTTGGCCAGTGAGAGCTGGCCAGCTTCATCGATCACGAGCGTGTCGACCGCCTCGGTCATCGCCTCTCTCGCGAACAACCAAGCGGTTCCAGCGACCACATCAACAGCACCGCCCGACAGAGCGTTCTCAACATCTTCATTCTTCGTGGTGATCTGCACCGAAGGGTGGCTGAAGCCGTCCGCTCCCTCGGACACTTTCTGGATCGCTCGCAATCCAACGCCTTGCTCGGAGGCCTGTTCGGCGACCTCCTTGAGGAGGTTGCCGATGACGGCATGGCTGTTGGCGGTGATCCCAACCGTCCGCCCGGAGGCGACGAGAGCGGTGATGACTCGCGCCGCTGTGAAGGTCTTGCCCGAACCCGGAGGACCTTGGATTGGTAGGAATGAACGGTCGAGCCCCAACGCAAGCCGCACTGCAGCGTCGAGCGCCGATTCGCCATCGACTCGTAGAGATTCTCCCTGGCGCCCGCCGCCCACCCTGGGCGCGCGGCCAGCGAGGAACTGGCGAGCTGCCTCTGCTGGCCCGGGCCCCTCAATACCGTGCTCGAGCAGCGCTGCGGCCACCCGTTGCAGCGAGAATCGCTGCTCGGCGGTGCGGATTGGACCAGGCGGAATGAGAGCGGTTGGGTGGGGGGCTCCCGATGCGGTACCCCGGCGCAGGCTCAGAATGCCGCGTGCGTGATCGATGCTCACAAGCGTCCCCGGTCCCGGGGGCCCATCCCCGGTGAGATACTTCGTTCGCTCAGTCGCCGGGTCGAGCACTTGCTTGCCGACGGGGAGCTTGTGTTCTTGGTCGGGATCGAACTCGTAGTGCCAGATGAGGGATCTCTTGTCCGGCGTCGGTTCACCCGACACGCTCAACCCGGCGATGGCTTCGGTGTCGGCGAGAAGGTCCGCTTCGTCGCAGTTCAGTATCCGGTCGAAGTAGCGCCACCACTCGGGCTTGTCCTCCCGTCGATGCCATCGCAGCAAGTGGGCCATCAGCCAACGGGCACGCATGCCCTCATCGTCGGCCTCGGTCGGTGGGTCGACGCGACCATTGAGCAGCAGATCGGCGAGAACGTCCTCCTCGCGCTCAAATTCAACCGGTTCTTCTTCGTCCCCCTCAGTTACTCGAAGTGCAGGTCGATCGACCACGTGACCGGCAGCGATCAACTCCTGGCGTCGCTCCTCCAACCAGTCGCGCAGCCGCCACGTCGACTCGACATCATCGCGGTTGTACGCCTCGATGTCAGCGAGGATCTGTTGGTCGCCGGTCTGTAGCCATCGCTCGTATTCGACGATGCTGGAACCGGCGTCGACGATCTCGCCGGTCCGGGCCTCCATGTAAAGGGGCTCGAGCTTCTTCAACGAATACGACGGTGAGCCAATGACGAGGCCTTGGCGCACGACCCGGTACAGGTCGACGAACACACCGCCCCGCAACAAGTCGTCCAGCTCGGCTTCGCGTGTGCCGTAGCGGCCCATCAGCTTGCCAAGTGCGCTGGGTTCGTAGGGCGCGTAGTGATAGACGTGCATTCGGGGATGGTTTCGACGCCGCTCGACGATCAGATCGATGAGTTCCTCAAAAGCTTGGCGCTCGGCGGCAGCCGTATGCGCCCACAGTGCTTGAAACCCGAACCCGTCGCCATCGGCCCAACCAACGCCGTGCAGGTACTCGATGCCTCCATCTCCGACGTAGGGGTCGCCCTCGATGTCGTAGAACAGATCCCCAGGATCGGGCTCCGGCAGGAACGCGAGCCCGCGGTCGGTCTCGACCGGCAGGATCAACTCGACCGGTGGCACCGTCGCAGGACCCCTGGCTGCCTGAAGACGGGCCTGTTGCCGTAGGCGGGTGACGGTCGCGGCACCAATGCCGGGCACAGTCAAGGCATCGGAGCTGGTGGCCAAAGCTGCCAGCGTGTCGATGCCTGCAATCTCGAACTTTCGAGCATGCTCGCGGGTCAGGTTCGCCACTCGACACATGTGATCGTCGTCCTCGCGGCGTTGCTCACACGTCTCCGCCCAACGGCAGACCGCGCAGTGCTTGACCGGTAGGGGGTAGGTGGCCCGCTGTTGTGTGAGCGCTGCGAGGAATCGCGCGCGAGCCGCCCGGTAGTAGGCGGCAACGTCGGCAAGGCGGACCGGCTCGCGCTGTTGTCCACCCAGCACCACGTGGACCTGGTCCGGCGCAACTCCCTGGAGCCGTTCCACTTGCTCGGCATAGTGACAGAGCTGCAGGACCGCTGACGGCTTCACCTGACGAGCGAGCTTGGTGTCCTCCGGCTCATAGCTGTGATCGCCGAGCGAACTCGGGCTCTCAACTTTGCGAAGAAAGTCGGCGTGGCCGCGCCATCCCACATCGAAGCGTTCATCGAAAAACGTGGCCTGGAAAACGATGTCGGCGCCAGCCCGCATGGCGGCGACCGTGTCAACCTCACGTCGTCTGAGGCCGGTGACCCGGTCGACGTCGGCCGCTGGCTCGTCGATCTCGGCAACATTCAGCCCGGCATCGGCCAACGACGCGAGGTAGGCGGCTTCGTGTTCGAGGCCTCGGCGCTGAAGCACTTCGAGTTCAGCATCGCCACGAGTGGGCTTACGTAGGCGACCCTCGAGAGCTTCGAGATCGAGCACCGACAAATGCCCGCAGGCAAGGAACCCAACCAGGTCAGTAGGGCTCACGATCAACTTCCCGTTTGCCCGGTCCATCTTGGTTATGTTACGCGACTGGATCAGGGTGCAGTCTGACCTGCTACCTGAGCCCCAGCCGGAACCTCATCGAGCCGAAGTAGTCAAGGAGAACTAGTTATGCAAGACGTCAAGTGTCCGCACTGCGGTCAGACATTCACCATCGACGGGGCCGGGTTCGCAGAGATCCAGAAACAGGTCCGCGATAGCGAGTTTGAGCGCGATCTGCATGAGCGATTGAAACTGGCCGAACAGGACAAGCAAAGCGCTGTCGAGTTGGCAGAGATGAAGGCCGCCGGCGAGTTGCAGAAAGCGGCTGCGGCCAAGGCCGCCGAGCTCCAAGACCTGAAGGCGCAACTTGCGCAGTCGCTGAGCGAGAAGCAGTCAGCCGTGGAGCTTGCGGAGGCGAAGGTCGCGAATGGGATGCAGGAGGCAGCGGCGAAAAAAGACGTCGAGCTGCAGCAGCTGAAGGCGCAGCTTGAGCAGTCGCAGCAGGAAACGCAGTCGGCTGTGGAGCTTGCCGAGGCGAAATCTGTGAACGAACTACAGAAGGCAGCGGCAGCGAAGGACACAGAGATCCAGCAGCTGACGACGAAGCTCGATGCCGGCGAAATCGCTCAGAAACTTGCTATCGCCGAGGCGGTCGGTGTGGTCGAAAAAGAGCGCGACGAGCTGAAGAACGGACTCGCTCGAGTTGAGCTCGAGAAGCAACTGGCCGAAACGTCGCTGAAGGAAAAGTACGAGACTCAGATCAAGGATCGTGATGACTCGATCGAGCGGTTGCGAGATATGAAGGCGCGGCTCTCAACGAAGATGGTCGGCGAAACCCTCGAACAGCACTGCGAGACGACGTTCAACCAGCTCCGCGCCACAGCGTTTCCTAGCGCGTACTTCGAGAAGGACAACGATGCGCGGGCCGGCAGCAAGGGCGACTACATCTTCCGGGAGTCCGACGAGGCTGAAACCGAGATCGTTTCGATCATGTTCGAGATGAAGAACGAGTCAGACGAAACTGCGACGAAACGCAAGAACGAGGACTTCTTCAAGGAGCTCGACAAGGACCGGACGGAGAAGGGGTGCGAGTACGCGATTCTGGTTTCCCTGCTCGAGCCAGAGAGCGAGCTGTACAACACAGGGATCGTCGACGTGTCTCACCGCTATCCGAAGATGTACGTGGTGCGGCCACAGTTTTTCATCCCGATCATCACACTGCTGCGCAACGCCGCAATGAGCTCGCTCGAGTACAAGTCGGAACTTGCGCTGGTGAAGTCGCAGAACATCGATGTCACGAACTTCGAGGATGACCTTGAGACGTTCAAGGCTGCCTTCGGGAAAAACTATGACCTCGCATCGAGACGATTTCAGACTGCGATCGCCGAGATCGACAAGTCGATCGACCACCTGCAGAAGACGAAAGACGCGCTCATGGGAACGGAGCGCAACCTCCGTCTAGCGAACGACAAGGCACAAGACGTGACGATCAAGAAGTTGACGCGCAGCAACCCGACAATGGAGACTAAGTTCGCCGAGTTGAACAGTCCGGATACGCCTGATGCTGAGTAGGGGAGCGTCACATTCCGTCGGGCGGTCAGGCAGCGATCGCCTGTGCTGTCGGATGCCATCGCACCGCCGGCCCAGAATGTAAATTCTCAAGCATCGCTCAGATCGGCGCGAAGGGGACCCGATAGTTGGTCCAGTTGATACGGCCCCCGTTGAGTGCAGCAATGAGGAGATCCGGAACCTTGCGACCCTTGAGTCCGTCGTCGGCCAGCAAGCGCTGAACCTGTCGAGCAGGAACATCAGCGCCAGGCTGTGGAGCGGGCCCGATCAGATCATGCGGGATCGTTGGCGCAAGTGGGGGCACTCACCCAACACCATGGTCAAATCGGGTCGATCGAAAAATCAGCCTTCATGAAAGCCTCGCTTCGATCAGGCCGATGAATGCTTCGGTTGGTTGAGCGCCCGACACCAGTACTTCGTTGTTGACGATGGTTGCCGGCACGCCGGAAATGCCGAGCTGCTGGGCTTCGTTGTGATCAGCGATCACTGCGTTGGCAAGCGTGTCGTACTGGGCCTCGAACGCTGCAGCGAAGTCGACACGATCCAGACCGGCCTCTGCAGCAATACTGGTGATCACTGCAAGATCCGAGATTGTTCGGTTCTGCGAGAAGTAGGCCTTGAACATTCGGTGATGGAAGTCATCTTCGGCGTTGGTTCCGTATGCCGTGACAAGTTTCGCCGCTGCCAGCGCCGGGAGGCTGTGGCTCGGAGACGGATCGTCGGAGGCCCACGGCGAGGTTGCTTCGAGCCGAGGGTCGACTTCGGGCATGCGAGCCCAGTTCCGCGTGTACTCGATGAACTCTTCGCGGGTCTTGCGGCCCGCTTCGGTCGGGCGGAGCATGAACGCTTTCCACTCAATCTTGATCAGATCGCCGAACTTGTCTTTCAGGTCGTCGAAACGCACGGTCGCGACATAGCACCAGGGTCAAAGAAAGTCGGAAAATACCGTGAGTTGGATTGGCTCAGTCACGATTGCGGTCACTTGCGCACGAGACGGAACACGGGGATGACACGCCCGGTCTCGGCGGCAGACGCCGCGTACTGGATGAACTGTGGCTGGGTCGCTGATTGCTGGTCGTACAGGCGCTGGCGCTCGTCACCGTCAGTGAGCACTGCGGTTGCCTCGTACTTGTCCGCACCGACCTCAATGTTCACGCTCGGGTGAGCAACGAGGTTGTGGTACCAGTTCGGATGCTCGGGCGCCCCGGCCTTCGACGCGATGATCACGAGATCATCACCATCCTGGGTGTACACCAACGGCGAGCACAGCTCGCGGCCTGACTTGGCACCGGTCATCGTCACGAGCACCAGCGGCAGGCTCAGCTCAGCGCCGAAGACTCAGCCGCGACGCGTTCGGTGTGCGCTTCGACCCAATCGGCGATGGTCCGCAGCACCGGCTTCAAGGTCAGCGCCGCCTCTGTCGCGGCGTACTCGACGCGAGGCGGAATCTCGTTGTACTGCGTGCGAGTCACGAGACCATCGCGCTCGAGTTCGCGCAGCTGACGTGTCAACGTCGTGGGGGTGACCGGCGAAAAACGCTCGACGAGCGTGATCGATCACCGGCCGATCAACGTCTGGGCCCGTCAACCATGGGGCTACCCAACCAGCTCTCGGCAAGCAAGCAGACGGACAAGTCAAGTCAAGTCAAGTCAAGTCAAGCCAAGCCAAGTCAAGTCAAGTCAAGTCAAGTCAAGTCAAGTCAAGTAGCAAGAACGCTCCAGATCGTTCGCTCTCGTTCACGCTCAAACCCACTCTGTATCGGCACGTTCGACTGGCGATGCCGCTCGAGATCGCCCAGCTCGCATCCGAGTCAGGCGTCTGGCTCTTGCAGGCTGGCTGAGATGTCTCGGCTGACGTGGAGGAGTCGCCAGACGTCGACCAAAGTCTCGCGCTCCAAGTAGAACATCAGGTAGGGGAACTTGCCGACTGGCATGGTTCGGAGGTCCGGCACGGAGAGTTCGTACGCGAACCGGAGCGATCCGAGGCGGGGATTTCGGCTGATGCGTTGCGCTGTGGCTTCGACTGCGTCGACGAAGCGGATGGCTGTTGCCACGTCGGTTTCGGCGACGTAGTAGCTGCTGGCCGATTCGAGATCGACCGTCGCGACATCGCTGAATTGAACTGGCTTCGCCAAGGGGTCAGGCCTCCGACGAGATGCGCTGGCGCAGTGCGTCGAAGAAGGCAGTGTCAGCAACCACGCCTGGACCGGAGTTCGCGCCCTCGAGGACGAGGTCGCGGAGGTGGCCTCGTTCGCGATCTCGTCGGATCAGGTCACGGACGTACTCGCTGGTCGACCCATAGCCGTCGTGAATGACCCGTTCATCAACGAAGACCTTGAGTTCATCGGGCAACGAAACATTCATCGTGGTCATGGGGTTCAGACTAACGATGTTGGCAAACTTTGTCATCCACGTACTGCCGGATAGCGCATAACTCCGACTCGTCGAGGCACCGCAGACCGCTCGCGATCTACACGTGCGATCGATCGTCAGCTTCGGCGGCGTCGCGGATTTTGGCGAGCGTGTCGGGTGGAAACCTGACTGGGACCAGTTCGGTCAACTTGGAGTTGCGTCGCCGAGCAGGACCCTGCGGCATCTGGTTCTCTGGGTCGGCAGAGAAGTCGTGCTCCTCTTGGCGGGTCATCTTCTTGATAGTCATCGGTCCTCCATTCACGTGGAGTACGCGTTCGAATCCCGTCCCGGGTACTCATGCGCTGCTGTTTGTCGAGTGCCGGATGCTCAGGTTTTGGTGAATGGGACAAACACGTCAGCGACGAGGTGTTCGGCTTCGAGGGGGTGGCGGAGAGGATGGTCGAGATTGACGCTGTACTCGTTGCGGCGCCCGACTTTGGTCCGGGTCATGTAGCCCGCGACGATGAGGTCCTGCACGATGTTATGGACAGCGCGTTCGCCGATACCGACGAGGCGGGCGATTTCTGCCATGCGCATCTTCGGGTCTTGGACCACGCACACGAGTACGTGCGCGTGGTTGGAGAAAAAGGTCCAGGTTGGCACGACAGCGAGTTCGGGCGCGAAGTGTTTGGCCACTCACACCACGTTAGTGATCTCCCGGCGATCAGGGAGGCGGAGTACCGGAATTTCGAGACACTGGTTGCGAAACACGGCTCTCGAAGTGCGTGACGTCGCTGCGTTCGGGCTGCTTCTGGTCATTGTCCTTGGCCTTTACTGAACCCGGGTTCACCGTCGAAGAGGAAGAGTCCCTCGGTCTTGATCGGCGAAATGGCGCTTTCGGCGAGCCGCCACTGCAGGTTTGCTACGGCCGTCGCCGTTGTTGGTTTGTCGTTGCGGGTCAGGAAACGGCAACGCCAATGATCGGTACAGAGCGTCTCGGCAGCCCCACCCGGCCACACTTTTTGACCGCGGTTGGTGATCATGTCGAGCCTGAACTCGCCAGCGAGACCCATGAGCTTCGACGCGAGATCGTCGACCGACGCATTTCGCTCATCAACGAATACGTCGACACCGACCTGCTCCTTGGTGGCCGGGATCCGCTCGGTGAGTTTGATCGTGATCTTCTCTTCGACGCGGTAGTCGACCGCCGGCAGCGTCGCAGGACGCTGACCGATCCGTTCGATCACGGCGTCGGCAAAGCCTGAGGTGCTGACCTTGGCGGTTGAGACGGCCTCGTCATAGGTGTCGTAGGTGTGCACGCCATCTTCGATGGTGCGCAACCACGCGTTGTGGACGGCGGTTGCAACATCGTTTTGGCCGATGTGGACGAGCATCTGGACCGCACCGAGAATCAGCCCTGATGGGTTGGCGACGTTTTGGCCGGCACGGCGTGGTGCAGAGCCGTGGATTGCTTCGAACATCGACACTTCGTTGCCGATGTTGGCGCTTCCCGCCAGGCCGACCGAGCCGGCGATTTGTGCAGCGACGTCGGACAGAATGTCGCCGTAGAGGTTCTGCATGACAATGACGTCAAAGGCTTCGGGCGTGTCGGCGAGCTTGGCCGCTCCGATGTCGACGATCCAATGCTCGCTTTCGATATCCGGGTATTCCAACGCGATTTCGTCGAAGACCGCGTGGAACATGCCGTCGGTCAATTTCATGATGTTGTCCTTGGAGAACGCTGTCACTTTGCGACGTTCGTGGACCCGTGCGTATTCGAAGGCGTAACGCACGATGCGCTCACAGCCCGGGCGACTGATCAGCTTCAGGCACTGCACGACCTCATCGGTCTGGCGGTGTTCGATCCCCGCGTAGAGATCCTCTTCGTTCTCGCGCACGATCACAACGTCCATCACCGGGTGCTTGGTTGCTACGAACGGGCTGTAGGAGATGCACGGGCGGATGTTGGCGTACATGCCGAACGTCTTGCGGATCGTGACGTTGAGACTCTTGAATCCGCCACCCTGCGGCGTGGTGATCGGAGCCTTGAGGAAGACCTTCGTGCGCCGAATCGACTCCAGTGCCTCGGGTGAAAGACCAGCGGTGAAGCCCTGTTCATACATTGCTTCGCCGATCGAGATCTCTTCAATGTCGAGCGATGCGCCCGCTGCTTCCATGATCCGCAGCGTGGCCTCCATGATCTCGGGGCCGATGCCGTCGCCGCGGGCGACCGTGATCGGCGTCGATCCGTTCAGTGATGTGGACATGTCGGGCCTCTTTCCTGGTGGTGTGCGCTCAACCGAGCACCCGGCCTACTCTAGGCGTATGAAACATGTCTTTCAAACCATGTGTTGAGAAAGATACGTTATCTGTCCTGGGAGGACACGTATAAACAGCTGTTCGGCGCGCCTGCGAGCGCGTCGGGTGGAAACCTGACGGGGATCGGTCCGGTCAACCTGGAGTTGCGTCGCCGAGCAGGACCCTGCAGCCCTGTTAGGTCGTGCTGACGAGTAATTTGCCGATGTTGCCGCCTTCGAACATGAACTGCAGGGCATCGGGGAACGCGTCGATGCCTTCGGGCACGTGCTCGGAACCGACGATTGAGCCGTCCTCGACCCAGCTCGCGAGTTCTGCTTGTGCCTTGGGGATGCTGTCTGGGAAGTGGAAGTAGGCGAACCCTTCCATCTTCGACTGCCGTTCCGCCAAGCGCAGGTACATCGACGGACCGGTGATGTCGTCCATATCGTCGTACTGCGACACCGCGCCGCAGATGACGACGTTCGCATGGAGTGCAAGATTGTCGAGCACGGCGTCGAGAATGTCGCCGCCGACGTTGTCGCCGGGCTTCGGCTTGGCGACCTCGCGGATTCCGATCCAGGCGGTCACACCCGTGGAGGGGCCAAGCACGCCGAGATGCAAGCTCAGCGGTCCAAGCGAGTCATCGATTACCATCAAGTACGAGCCAGGGACCGTTGCGACGGTTTGAGCGCCCAGACGGCCGGCAACAGCCTGGCCATTCTGAAACGCATCGTCGGCCGACTCGATCACGCGGCCTACGCCTCGCGAAAGAATCACGCCACCCATCTCGACTTGCATGTGAAATCCCTCGCCACGCAGCATCGTGCGGGTACCTGCATCGACCGACACATACTCGACCGCGACGCGCACCTCGCCGGGTTGCAATGGCTCGAGCCCGACCTCTTCGACTCGAAAACAGTCAGGCGTGGCCTGGCCGACAGGACGACGAACGAGGACACAACGACGATTGGCAGTAGGGCTGGTCATCGGGCGATGGCGGCAGCTTGTCGCCCCCGATCACGACCCGTGCTCGCCAACAAGGTGTCAGTGGACTTCACAAACATCGTGAGGCCCAGACTTCTATTATTGCGACTCCGCTGCCGCTGCCGCTGCCGCTGCCGACGCCGATGACGGTGTCTTCGTTGACACCTCATCGGCAAGCACCGACGTCGCTCAACGCCGAGCGTCGGCCATCACATGCAGACTCAGGCGCTGCGGCTCTGCCGCTTCTCCTGGTCGGCGAGGCGGGCGCGCAAGCCAATGGGCGCAGTGACTCTGAAACCGAGGACGTGGCGGTCTTCTTCGGACTCGCCAGCCCAGTAGCCGTATTCGCAATTTGCCCGTGCAATCGTGCGGCACTCGTGGAAGACGGGGCACTCGTCGCAGACCCTCTTGGCCTTTGCTTCACGACGAGCTCGGGCTTCAGGGCGTTCGGCTTTGCGTGCGAAGAACAGTTCGAGTTGGCCACGGCAAGCCGCGTCCAATTTCCAGTCAACACCAGCAGCAACCGGGTTGCATGCTTGAGGGTCACTGTCGAGCAGACGGAGCGTTGAGTTGTTCATCATTCATCCTTTCGGGTGCGGGCCCGACACCCCGCGGGGGGTAGTTGGGGGGGTGAGGCGCCGAGCCCGCATTGGAATTTATGCTGTGGTTGGAATCAGGCTTCGACGAGTTCGCTTGCGTCGTCGGGTGTATTGGCGTCGACCGCTTGGCCGCCGGGCTCGACGTAGCCGTCCTCACGAGACTTGGCGAGAGCGATGCCCAACACCAGGATCCCGAAGAGCGGCTTGGCGAGCACGTCGCCGAGTGAGTACATCACCTGACGGGCGACCTCGGCCTTGGCCGTGTCGTCGATCAGCGATGGCAACATGTAGGCGATCGGGTAGATGCCCCACGTGGCCAGAATGATGTAGCGGAGTGCGTCGACAAGCTTCTTGACACCGCCGCTTTGGCGGTCGAGCGACTTGCCGAGTTCAACGAAGAGCACGTACAGGATGTACAGGAACGGGATGGTTGACAGCACGCCCCACATGGTGCGAGCCGAAGAGTCTGAGGCAGCGATTTCGCCGGGGTAGCCGAGCGCAATCATTGCCACCGCAGCGATGGTCAGCCTGACGATCAGGCTGCGCGTCTTGCCCTTGGTGAGCTTCAGCACCACCACGAGTTCAGCGAGCAGCAGCGGAACGGTCAAGAACCAGTCGACGTAGCGGTAGCCCTCATTGAATGGCTCGCCGTCTTGGACGTATTTGCCACCTACGTAGCTGAACGCATCGGACCAGGATCCGAAGATTCGGACGTAGTGGTAGAGGGCGATGCCGACGACCAGCGTGGAAAGGGTGACTGCCATGCGGTGCTGGGGCGCCACGCGATTCCTGACCAGCAGGAAGAACACGAGTGCTGCACCCATGCTGGCGATGACAAACGAAAACGAGTTGTAAACGAGGTTGTATTGGGCCTCGGTCAACGTGAACTCCATTGGACTTCTCCTTGTGATAATTCGCCCACACCGTTGCGGACAAACCGATATTAACATTGTTTAGCCTTAATTAGCCAGGGTTAGTGCATAAAGATTGTTGATCATCTACGATGCGGTGATGAGTGGTGAACCCGAGACGATGTTGGAGCTGCAATCCGCAGCAGATGCCCTCGGTGTTCACTACCAAACCGCGTATCGGTGGGTGCGCAGCGGCCGGCTACCCGCCCAGCTCGTTGGCGGAAAATATTTGGTCTCGTCCCACGACATCGCCGAGGTCACTGCGAGCCGTAACCGGCCGCAGGCCCCGGCCGCGCCCAGTGCAGCCCGGCTGGTTCGTCAGTCTGGGCGCATGCACGAGGCGCTCCTGGCCGGCGACGAATCTGAGGCCCGCAGGATTGCCAGGAGGCTCGTCGACGAAGGCACGACCATCATTGACCTCATCGAGCAGGTGATCTCGCCGCCCCTGCTCGCTATCGGGCAGGCATGGCACGACGGGAACCTGACCATCTGGGCTGAGCATCGAGCATCGGCGATCATTGAGCGAGCGCTCGGCGATCTGCTGCCCAACCCGCGGGGTCGCCGGCGGGGCACCGTGATGGTCGCAGCGATCTCCGGTGACCTGCACTCCCTGCCGACGACGATGGCGACGGCGGCGCTACGCGAGGCCAATTGGCATGTCCATCACTTTGGAGCAGACCTGCCCGGTGAGGAACTCGTTAACTTCTGTGCAACTCATGAGGAGGTCGACGTGGCCGTGATCTCGGTGACCAACCCGGACGCTGCCGATCGGGCTGAGGAATTCGCAGACAAGATCCGTGCGGGAGGCACGCCGACATTGGTTGGTGGAGCGGGCAAGACGCTGAGCGGACTCGTCGACGATGTCCAACAAGCAGCTGACAGCCGCCGTTCCTGACGAAGCCTGCACTGGCCGGCCCGATTTTCCCTGGCGAGCGCGGTCGTCAACCTGGTGGTCAACATGGTGGTGTTCTCATGCCGCAAGGCGTTGACCGTCCGTAGCCTGCTCTCGTGCCGAGGTTTCGTCTGAAAAAAGTTCGGACTGTTCGCGAGGTCCTCGAAGCCCTGGGACTGCCACCAGAGACGATTGACGAGGCCGAAGCCAGCGGCACCGCCGAATTGCTCGCAATCGATGCGGTCGTGCTCCCGGGCAAGCCGAAGTTGACCATCGACGACCTGGCTGCAAAAGTCGGCGTAGAGGCCGACGTCGTGAGGTCGTTGTGGCGGGCCCTGGGTTTCGTTGACACCGACGATGACGAGCGCTCGTTCACCAAGCACGACGTCGCGATTCTCAAGTCGCTGGTCACAGTGACACAGAACGGCCTCGTCGATCCCGACATGGCACTCCAGGTTTCTCGGGTCATCGGCATGTCGCTCGCCAACGTCGCGACCGCCGTCGTCGACGCTGGCGCAGCGCGTTCAGTAGAACGTCGAGAGGCGGCCGCGAGCGCCGACGACGGAGACGATGTAGCGGAGGACCCCAGCGCGCTCGCCGTTCGCGCCGGGGAGCTGCTGCCGTTCATGTCGGAGGTCATCGACTACTCGTTCCGGCGGCACCTGCGCGCCGCGGCTCGCCGGCGCGTGTTGCTCGCCTCGTCGCCAGGTGGCGAAACGCAGGTCATCGGATTCGCCGACCTCGTGCGCTTCACGGAGCTGAGCCTCCACCTCAACGACCGCAAGCTGGCCGACCTCGTCGGACGGTTCGATTCGTTGGTTCACGACGTCGTGGTGGGCAACGACGGCCGGATCGTCAAGATGATCGGCGACGCCGCGATGTTCTCCGTCCTCGATCCGGCTCAGGCGGCACTGATCGCTCTTGAGTTAACCAACGCCGTCAAACGTGATCCGATTCTGAGTGGCCTCCGGATCGGCATGGCGAGCGGACCGACCCTGGCGCGTGATGGCGATCTCTATGGACCCGTCGTGAACACGGCGAGCCGTCTCGCGGCGATCGGTCGGGCCGGTGCGGTCAACGTCAACCAAAGCCTCCGCGACGAGCTGGCCGGCGATCGGAGATTCGCCCTCCGCAGCCTCGGGCAACGCAACCTCCGTCACATCGGCGAGGTCCGCGTCTACCGACTGCGTCCCGGTCCCATGGGCCAGCACCCCTCCTCTCACTCCGAGCAATAGCCGACGGCGCTGCTGTCTCCAGTGGCGTGCCCGACATACCGAACTGGCGCATGCCCAGACACGCTCCACGCAAGAATGGGGGCATGTCACTGCACGTCACTCGGCCGACCATTTCGCAGCTCCGTGTGCTCGCTGAGGCGGCGGTCACAGACGAGTTGACGTACTCGCCAGTCGGCATCACCGCGGGGAGCACCGCCCCACCCGGCTATCGATACGGCCACTGGTCCCGCGACCTCGGAAACGGTCGTCCCGTCTTTGAACGTGCCTCCGAGGCGCTTGGCGACTGGCGCATGCAAACAACGTCAGGGCTGATCGTCGCTCACCCGGGACCACCAACTGTCGGGACCGTTGTTGCAATGGCTGCACCGTTGCCGGTCGGCTACATCGATGTGGTGTGTCGCGTCGTCGCCGTGGACGATCAGAACGACCGATTTGGGTTCACGTACGGAACGCTGCAGGTGCACCCCGAACAAGGCGAGGAGTCCTTCGCGATCGCCATCGCGCCCGACGGGACCGTCACGGTCGAGGTCACCGCGGTGTCACGCTCGCGGCACCCGCTGGCTCGGGCGGTCCCCCCGGTCACTCGACGACTCCAACACATCGCGACCAATCGGTATCTCGACGCCATGCAGTCGCTCGCCGCCGAGTAGCGAGCAGGTGCTGCGGAAACGGCGTTGAGCAAGGTCGAGCACCAGGAGTGAAGGCCGCGTCGTCAGTTTCAACGCCGGCGCCGACGAGGTGATGTAGCCTCACCCAAATGGTGTTCAGCTAATGGAGCGCCTTCTGGACCGAGGCCCAAAAGCCAAAGGTCGTGGGCACGATTCGGAGCGGGCGACGCCCACTCCTGAGCAGAAGATCTCCGGGCCTGCGATGAAGCAGCGGAGCGAGCCTCTTGCTCCTGAGTCGGGCATCACGATTGGCGGTGCGATCGCGCAAGCCAAGCTCGCGGTGGGGCCGTCGAACGACCCCTACGAATGTGAAGCCGATCTCGTTGCTGCGCGGGTGGTGCGGTTGCTTCAGAGCGAAGCGTCAAGTCCTGGGCTTGCGGAGACCGAAGTCGGCCCTCGCGTGCAGCGCAGCTCAGCTGTCGAAGCCGGCGGTGACCGGGCTGGTGGTGACACGGCCAGCCGGGTCCGGCTTGCCGATGCGCGGCCGGCGCCGAGCCGCACTGCGAGCCGCATCAGTCGTGTTCAGCGGAGTGCAGTGGTCGGGGCGCAGGGCGGCGATCTCGACGACGACACCGCTCGGATGCTGCAGAGGTCGCGGTCGGGTGGTGCGCCGTTGCCCGAACCGGCCAGGTCGAAGATGGAGGGGGCGTTCGGTGCCGATTTCAGCGGTGTACGGGTGCACGCCGGGCCGACGTCGACCGAATTGAACAATCGGATCCAGGCCAAGGCGTTCACGACGGGCAGCGACATCTTTTTTCGCGACGGGGTGCCCGATGCGACCACCGGCAGCGGCCAAGAACTCCTCGCCCACGAGCTCACCCACACCATCCAGCAGGGCGCCGCCGGCCGGGTCAGTCGTTCGACCGGACCAATCCAACGAGACGTCACGCTGGAAGTGGATTCGGGTGGCGGTGGTGATGGTGGCGGTGGTGATGGTGGCG
>Ga0105051_10003711_pt1 | contig 18348 bp, 8 predicted proteins | sample FRY02_FD_78383 | JGI IMG/M metagenome (GOLD analysis project Ga0105051, IMG submission 78383) | Freshwater microbial communities from Lake Fryxell liftoff mats and glacier meltwater in Antarctica - FRY-02 (megahit assembly) | ecosystem: Environmental > Aquatic > Freshwater > Ice > Glacier... | reverse complement strand
CAGTCTCGACGAACGTTGCTCCGCCGAGACTGCTTTTTGGACTCCCATTGGACGCAGGAGTAGATGCCTCAAAAAATCCCCCATTCTGGACAGATGCCACTAAAATCCGAGAAGAACCAGGTTTTTTATTCATCGACATGCTGGCGAACCGCGCGGGGATCTTGTTTGCGAGTTCCGCGACTAGCAATCAAGCGTCTGCACAGGAGATGCAGAGACTCCTTCGAGGCAACCTAACCAGCTCCGACTTCGAAGGATTGCCCGAGGGGATTTATCGTGAGGAGTTTCAGTCCGAGTTTGGCGGCCTGGGGGGAACAAAGACTCGAGGAATCGATGGTGAGATAACGCTTCGGCTTAAAACCTCGAAAGCGAATCAAGATCGAACGAGGTGAATTCACACAATACAGCAGCGTGATCCGTACGTCGTTCATCGGCTCGCCGCTGATTTAAGCACATTGCATTGCGTCTTGGGTTCAATCATTTTTCTACTCGACAATCATTTCACCATTCATCACCATCCAGTGACCGGGGAACGTGCAAAGGTAGGGATAGTGGCCTGGTAGATCGGGGACTTTGAAGTAGATCGCGAACTTCTGTCCAGGCTCAACGATGTCGGTGTAACAAATGACGTCGTCGGTTTGAGGTGCATACTGACGAATGAGCGCTTCGGGATCCGCGACCAATCGGTTGGCTTCTTCACCCACCACTTCAAGCTTTCCCTGTTTTACCAAGGCCCAGTTATGCGGCACCACATCGGGATTGACGAACGTTAACGCAAGCGTTTCGCCACGCTTCGCGGTGAACGATTGTGTCTCGTAAGTTAGGTTCTTTCCGGCGACGATCTTGACGTTGCGAGCGCCATCAATCTTGACTTGCCACGGATTGGGAACTTTGCGAGCAGCCATCGCGACATCAATTTCGATAGGGTGTTTATTCCAGACTTTCTCGCTTGCGACGTACCCTGCAATGTCAGTTCTCGGTTTGTCGAATCGGTGGCAAGTGGAAAAGACATCGACGGGTTGGCCGCTTCCCACATTGATTTGAAGATGAAGTTGGTTCACGGGTTGCAACTCAGGCATTTCAAGAAACAACGTCTTACCATCATCCAGTCGATGGACCGATTTGATCTCGACCAAGTCATGGCCGCGAGCACCATAACGCGACGCGGAGTACTCAGCCGACCCATACGCGCCGCTGTATCGGTAATTCCAAGCTTGAGCAAAGTGCAGCCGAGGTTTCGCGGCGACCGACTCGTCCAGTTCATGGGGGAACATAATCGCAACACCGTTTTCATGAGCTCGAATGCCGATCGGAAGCTGAACTTTCTCGCCCGTGTAACGAACTCGCTGCAAGCTTCCCAATTCCCGGGTGTAGGTGCCCCATCCGCCCATGCCAGAGACATAGAGTTGGCCATCGATGGGACTGAAACGTCCCCGATGTGCCCCGGAAAGAAATTCTCCTCGCAGTGGGATCGCCGCACCTTGAAGCGTGCCTTCGATTTCGTCACGCAAGACCAGGAAATGGCTTCCGGTACCGTACGAGAAATGGAGCATTTGCCCCTTCAGTGGTCCCCAGCGATCACTATCCACATAAATTTGCCCACCGGCGGAATTGTCCAATCCACGAGGAAGATAAACCATTGGAAGCAGGGGCGTTTCCACGGGCCGCGTCACGAACTTAGGGCCTCGGTATCCGTAAAAAGGTGGCGTCTCGTCGTTCGCTGTAACGGCATCGCCTCGCACAGCACAAATCATTGTCGTTGGCGTCCAATTGCCTTCGGAGCAAGGAATTGTCACGACGCGATCGGGATAAATCCCCAGGCCGTCAGGATTGCGGAAACCTTCCGCGATCACGATGGCCTCTTTTCCATCAGGACTGATGCGCACCAGCCCCTGATTTCCCGATGCGATGTAGAAGTAGCCATTCTGATCGCTCTGCAATCCGCAAATAAAATCATGCCCCGCGGTGGAAGTCTCATAAGCGTTAGAAAAGCATTCGTAGAAATCGGCTTCGCCATCGTCATTGAGATCATGAAGGCGAGTGATTTGGTCTCGCCCCAACACAAAGATTCCATCACGCGTGATTTTGAGGCCAAGAGACTGGTGCAGGCCCGAGGCGAAACGTCGCCAGACCACTTTACTCGGTTTGGGATTCGCCAAGTCGTTGTCAGTCAGTGAGACGCCTTTCCCCTGCCAAACATCGCCCTGCATCGTGCAGACCATGATGGAACCATCGGGAAGAAAATCGTGGTCACCGACAAACATTTGAGCTTGCCATGGGTTCTCCAGCGGCAAGGCAATCTCATCGACTGCATAAGGTGAATCGTTCCCCGGTCGCACTTCCGTCGTCAGCTCTTGTGGCCACTGCGGCTCACTGCCCTCAAGCATCCCTCGCATCGGATGTTGCGATCGCGGCTGGAGATCACGGACGAACGTGCCGGCTTCTACCCAAGGTGCATCGAGATATTCAACGTCACCGATTTTGTAGGCGAAGATGACGCGATTTTTATAACGATACAAACCTTGATAAGTAACCGGCTCCTTTGGCTTCATCGGCTCGGGAAGCGAAACGGCTGTGCCTTTTTGAAGCAGTCCGTTCATGAACCCGAATCGAACTTGGGAGAACTGCAGAAAGCCTTCGTTCCAAGCAGCGTCATAGGTCGCGGTGTCGGGGTTGAAGCAGACCGACATTTCTTGGTTGTCACCAAGCTGCACACAGAATCCGCGCGGCACAACGACATTATCACTTCCGTAGAAGACGCCGGACTGCATCGAACCAAGGATCGTCCGATTCCATGCGTCGTTGGCCCAGGTCACTTCGCTCTGGTTGCCCCAATGTCCATACGCTCCCTTGTCCATCCCTGGGTATTCCGCCAACAAATGCGGCGGATCATCTTGTTGACGAAAGTAGCTTGCTTCTTTGGTGTAGTAGTCATAAACGCGGTCGCGGTTGATATGAGCTCGCCAACTTGGCCACGCGGACGCATCGATCGGGTCACGTGTAAAAGGGAACTCCGCCGGAGCATGAGGTTGAGCGTGTTCCAAAACGGAAAGTGCGATCTCGACGCGCAGTCGTTCGTGGTGACCAAGATCGGTGATAAAGGCGACAAGATCGTTTCGCTGCGTTGAAGTGAGGGCCTCAATCAACCCTTCGGGCATGAGGCTTGGCGACGGTTGCATCTGTTCGATGTCATCTTTGTCGACGCTTTGTTCCGTGCCACGCGACGGGTCACGAAGCGTAACGATCTTGTCGTCTTCATGAACACGATAGCCCCGAAGGATCTCTTGATCCGATGTCAAGATTTGATAGGGGCGATACTTTTCGTCAATCTGATGACTGGGGTAAAGCAACGATTCCGCAATCTGCGTTGCGGTTCGCTGCTTCCCGATATTCGTCAACTCCGGCCCAACGGCTCCTCCGATGTTTCCGATCTTGTGACACGCAACGCATGCAGATTTGGCGGATGCGAAAACGGTGACACCTCGTGCCGCTTGGCCATCTTTCGTTGAATCATTAACGAGTGCTTCGACAGCGGCTCGCTGCGCCGCGGTTAGCGAGTTGAGCGGTTCGTCGATCGGTGGCTCACCGCTCCACGTGCGATACTTCGGAAACGTTTCGGACGATGAGTCTGCATCGAGTAACCAATCAAGCCCATTGAGGTTATCGAGCAGTCTCTCTTCGGCATCATTATCGGTGTGGTTCAGAATACCGATCGGTCCTTGATAACCGCTTTGTTGGATGGCTGCGATGAGGGCCCGGTCGAGTGAACCTGTACCCATCGGCATGATCTTGTTACCGGCCGCGTCCCCACCCGCGACCATGCCGTTGATGTTCAATGCATAGAGATGCGGCTTCATCTTTTCGAGCAACTCGGCAAAACGACTGAGGTGATCGTGCCCATGATGCAGGTTGTAGACGATGCCGACGTTGGGCATCTTCAGGCGCTCGATGATCGCGAGCTGGTTCTTGGGATCGCCAAACCAGCCACCGTGGTTATAGAGTCCGACGGAACAACCGATCTCCGCCGCGGCTTCGGCGATAATTCCAATTCGTTTGCTTTCCGCTTCGATTCTCTGCCGCTGCTCCGCTTCGTTGTGGGTCGGTTGCCCACTTCCCATGACCCACAATTGCGTTTTGATTTGATGGCGTTTGAGGACGCTGAGAATCAAGCGAGCCTCGTCGTTCATCACCGTTGGGAACCACCAGGCGGTCAGCTCGATGCCGTGCTTTTTTAGCTGCATCATCTCCTCATCGAATGTCGGAATGTGCTCGGCGCGATAGTCGTACGCCACCTTGCGGATGCCGATTCGATCCAGCATCTCCGCCCTTTCCGCCGGTGTCCGTTTCTTGCTGTCGAAGGGCACGATGCACCAAGCCACCAGATTCTGGCGACGAAACAACGCCAAATCTTTGTGGGTGACCGGGTTCTGCGCACCAGTGGAAGAGAAGGTTAACGCGGTAATGACAAAAGCAAGAACACAAGAAATCAATGGGCGTGTGTATCGACGAAACGATCCGAGGTGGGGCCTGTTCGGTATCAGCATCGTGGAGGGGTCCGGATGTGGGATCAATGGATGGCAGGAGCGCGAGGGATGAACTTCATTCTAGTCGCCGAGAGTCGTCATGTGTTTGAAGCGGATGTACTTCGCCATCGTCGAATGATTGGCATGATGACGATTTGAGAATGGCAACGTTGCTTCGGAGCGTTTCCTGATGGGCGTCGTCACCGCTGGATCGCTTCGCCAGATAGAATGCGTCAACGCGATTAACAATTGTCTCCCGCCTTACCCTTTCCGCAAGTCAATCATTCCACCGCGGAAGACAACACGTCAATTTTTGAATGAAAGCGATATGCGCAGACTCCGATTCAAAGCTTCGCCGGCACTTAAGATTTTGGCAATGGCATGGATGGTCGCTTGTTCGGCGATCAGTGCTCCTGTCGACGCGGCCGAAAGCGAACGTCATGTGGTGGTGGTCAGTATCGATGGCTTCGCCGCTTTTCTGCTTGATGATCCACGAGCTCCGATTCCCAACGTCCGCAGATTGGCTCGCGAGGGAAGTTATGCCGACCGCGGGATGAAGGTCTCTAACCCTTCGGTGACTTGGCCCAATCACACGTCAATGATTACCGGCGTGCGACCTGATAAACACGGCGTCCTTGCCAACGGTGTTTTAATGCGGGGCGGCATCGGTTCACTCGTTACCGTTGATCCAAAACGTGACCAGCAAGATTTGATTCGCGTACCGACGATCATCGAAGCAGCGCACGCGGCCGGACTTCGCACCGCAGAGATCAACTGGCCCTGCGTTCGTGGCTCGCAAGCACTCGGCGACAGCTTCTCCGATGTGCCCGATGCGGTGGTTCACATGACTCCGCGATTGCGATCCGAGATGATCGCGATGGGACTCTTGGCCGACGATACGCAAGCTTCGTTCGCTTCCAACAGCGCTCCTGGACGCGATCTGATTTGGACCGAAGCGGCGTGCCATCTGATTCGTGAACGAAAGCCAAATCTCATGCTTGTGCATCTGCTTAATGTGGATGCAACGCATCACGCGGTCGGTGCACAGACACCCGCGAGTTACACCGCCAACGCGTATGCAGACATGTGTTTGGGGAAGATCATCGCGGCGATTGATGACGCGGGCATTCGCGAACAAACGACCATCATCGTGGTATCGGACCACGGGTTTGCGATGACGCCCAAAGCGCTGAGGCCAAACGTGCTGCTTCGACAACAGGGGTTATTGACCGCGACCCAAGGTAAAATCACCAACGCTCAAGTGCACGTGTTTCCTGAAGGCGGAATCGGTTTGGTGTATTGCACTCATCCTGGTGAAGCCGAACCACTGCGAAAGCAGATCAAGGATTTATTCACGGGACAGGAAGGCGTTGCGGAAGTCATTCTTCCGGAGAACTTCGCGAAGCACGGCATGCCGCATCCACGTGAGTACAACCAAGCACCCGATGCGATCCTTGTCGCCCAAGATGGCTATTCGGTGTCCGCTGCGGTTGATGGGGAAACGTTTGTCACGACCCATGTTGAGGCGAAATCATCCTTGGGATCTCACGGCTTTCTTTCAACCTTTGAAAAAATGAACGCACTCTGCGTGATTTCGGGTCGACGTATTCGGCAAGGTAAAAAGCTGCAACAGGTCGAGAACATCGACGTCACGGCGACGATCGCCGAATTGCTTGCGATCAAACAGTTTCCTGTGGACGGCAAACCGCTGCGGGATGCATTGTCGGAAGATTGACTTAAGGAGAATCGATTGATGAAATGGATTGGAACGAAGAACTTGGGGATGTTGCTGCTTGCGATTTGGCTCATTGCCAACGGAGTGTTAGCGTTTGTGAACATCCCCTTCGCGCAGATGGGGATGGTGATGGCCGTGCTTTCACTCGCCGCCGGCGTTCTTTTGCTGCTGGGCCGCTGACGAGCGAATGAACCTGAGCCGAAACGGCACTCATCGAACGTTGAACTCGACGTACTTCATGGTGACGTTACGGCCGGTATCGATGGTCCATGGCTCGGAATCGATGGTCGCAAAGAGACGCTCCGCACGGTGGTTCACTGCGCGATCATCGGACCACGCAAACGTGACTTTGCACGGATCCTGATTCGGAACCTGGTAGGTGAGATGGGCTTCCGCACGCATGACTTTCTTGCCGCCATCGTTCCGAAAACGGACTTGAACCGGGCCTTTCACATCAGCGCCAATGGTAACGTTTGCGTAGCATAAACTTTGCGACCAGAACTCATCGGTTTCAGTTCCCTGTCGCACAATTTGCCAATCCTTCACGACAGGTTGCCACGATCGACCTTCGTCCGTGGAACTTTCGATCTGATACTTGATACTCGGATCAGGCGGGTTGCTGGAGGCGAGATGAGCGACCGCATACAAGCGATCAATCGGCTCTCCCCGCGGTGTGGCAAGTTGCAAAGTGACTCGGGGTGAATCGAAAGCTCCGGCCACCAAATGCGGTGTGGCTTGATCACGATTCGGACCTGCGGAAACAGTCGCGAGACCTGATGCGGCAAAGGTGACCGTCGAGCCGTCCTCTTTGAGCCGTGGAAACATCGCGGGGTTCGCTTGGCAAACGGTAACCACTTCCAATTGCGCATTGACGATGGCAGCGGCAGGCACACTGAGTTTCAACCAATACTGCCGGTGACCTTTGACTTGATCGGTTAGATCGATTTCACCGTTGAGTTCACCGGCGTCAAACCAATGCCCACCTCGATCGACGGAGACTTGCACGCGCGCGAATTTCTTGCCTCGGAGAACCAAGCCGTTTCGACACCCCGGTTCATAGATGCCCCAATCGTGATCATTCGCGGGCGTCGCGGCGATGATATAAGGCGTTTGAAACTCAAAAACAACTACTTGGGGAGTCTCCGAGATAACGGCCTCGCGATAACTTCCATCCGCAAAGTTGGGACGATAAGTGTAAACGGCATTGCCAAAACGAGCTTGGCCGGGACGGTAACCGGAGCCTTCGGGGGTCTCGCGAAACTTCTCGGGTTGATTGACCCAAGTGCGACTTCGCTCCGGTCCTGGAATGCCTTCGGTGCGATAGTTCCTTCCCCAATAAACAAACGTCTTTTCATCCGCGAGCCCTGGCTTAAAGTAACGACGCAAACTCTCTCCGCGTCGTAGGTGGATCATCGGTGGTGGCCCAGCATATCCCGGCAAATGTTCAACGACATTGAAGTCAACAAAAGCATTCGGGTCATCTGGATGCAAGCCTCCCAGTGGCCACCCCTGTTGTCGATGAGGCTTGTAATTCGGGTCGATCAAGCGCGCTAAATCATCGCGAACTTCGGCGATCGAGAGCATTCGCGAGCCGGTGGGGTCCATGACGATGGTGGATACATCATGATCAAGCAATGCCCATTGTCCGTCACCATACGGCCCGCCCATGAGAAACACTTCGAGCGAGTTATGGCCTCGCACACCAACGGTACGAGCGCGCCCATGGCCCAGCAACTCGCTGAGTTCCGCAGTCCACTGCGCGTGCGTGGTCCCGCACAGACCGAAGCCATGGGCGTAAAGGCCTGTCCAATATTCTCGCGTTGTGTTGTCTCCGGATTTGAAACCACCACCCCATAGATTCTCTGCCCCTTGTTCGCCGTGAGCGAAATGAATGTTGCGCCACATCCATGCCGCCAAGGCACGATCTTGATCCGACTTTGGCGGTTGACCGGTAACCTGTTCGAACAATTTGGCTTGAGTCGCAAAGAGCCTTCCAAAGGTCGATGAAGCGAGTTCGCCGGGATACCAAGGATGATCGGTTTGTAGCTGGGGATCACCCACGTCCGCGAGGGATGAACGCGAGGTCATGAGGATCGCAACCAGTGCGAGACTTGAGACGCAAAACTTGCCAAGCTTTAACATGGATGAATATCCCAACCTTGCGACTTCATTCCCGCCGCAAGATGTTTGATGATGAAGGAAGACGTGAGATCACGACACAATTATGATCATCCGTGGCGATGGCGGTGTCCATCACCTTCAATCGCCACAATGCATTCAAAAAACGTTCGGAATGAACCCTGAGGAAGCATCCAGAACGGTTTTAATGCGTCGCCGCGGCAACGTAAAAGCGTGGCATCGGACAATCATTCCGGTCCCCAGCGGGACTTATCGTCCCAACGGATTGCGATTGAATTTCTGAAACGGTAATCGTACCTTACCGACCAAAAAGCTATCGACTCGAATCGCTTGTGGCGGCGCGAAACCGACTTGACCGGAAGCCGTCACCACATCGTCCTGATCCACACCGTCACCGCTAACGCCAAAGCCGCCGGTGAGAACTTGTGCATTGCCGTTCGCATAAAGCGGCGTGCTGCCGGGGAAGAAGACGATGCCGTTTTGATTCGCCAGTGGTTGCGCGACACCGGTACCATTGATGACGACTTCCGCATCCCCTGGATCACGGAAGTTCCTTGTTGGTACAAATGAATCAAACGCCAACACCGTCGCCGACGCGGGATCTTTGTAGATCGATGCCGGCAGCGGATTGTTGCGATCGAGGTTCTCTCCGGTCAGCGGGTTGATGCCAGGCATTTGGAGAATGCTTTCTGGCCCCACAAGGTTCGCGACACTCGCCTTCTGATCACGCAGCGTCAAGTTTGCGTCGTTGACCAGCCCAGTGGCGGCATTTTTAGGAAGTCCAGCACCGGTCGGATAGCGTGGCTCGGCGAGGAAGCGGAACGTCCGATTGGTCAGCGCGGTTCCAAGCGGCAACGTATCACCAGCGATCTTCTTGGATTTCGAAACCGTGCCGAAGATTCCATCATCGTTGAAGTCAACGCGATCGGTTGCTTGAAGATCGTCGGGGTCCGCATAGTACGCGGTGTTGCGAGCCTTCGACACGGCAACATCGATCGAGAAGATCGTTGCGTCTGGCATGCGGAACAATCCAAGAAGTTCGCCCGTTGTGTCGGTGACCGCCAAAACCATTTTGGTTCGAGCGCCTGGTCTGAAACCATTATCGACATCAAGCCGAATCGCGGCGCGAGTGGCATCGGCCGAGGCAATCCCTTGAACGATGATTTGTTCAACGTCAGCAGCAGTCAAGCCGCCGGCTTGTGCGGAATCATGAGGTGCAACCAACCAACCTTCTGGAACCGCTTGGCCGGCAAGATACTTGTCACCGGCCATGTTGACGTCAAGTTCACCATTGATGCCAAACGAATCAATCCCAACCCCCAGTTTCTTACCATAGTTAAGCACTTGATCGATACCCGCGGCCTTATTGGCTCGAGTGGGTGTTGGTCCGTAAATCTCGAGCGTGATTCCGACAAGGTCGATGCGTCCGCTCAGCGCCACGAAACGTGGCGCCGCGAGAAGCTTGCTGTTCACAAACGATAAATCGCGAGTGAAGCCTTTGGGTCCAACGATCTCACCGCCCATGTTCTTAGGACGACCACCGGCGGCGGCGAGCGCGATGAATTCGGATTCAATTACCTTTGCCGCATTGGTGCGTGCCGCTTCTGTCTGTGTCTTGCCCTTCAACAGAGACGAATGCACAAAATTTTGTTCGTGGGTCGCAAACCCAGTTTCACCTGGGAAGAAGACACCGATTCCGCCGACCAAATTTACCGTTGCACTGACCGGGCTACTCACAGGATTACCGAACTCGTCGACGACGGTTTTATAAAGCGGAACACCACCGGGAAGCGTTGCGATGCCGCGCGCCTGTAAGTCGGGTGCAGTTCCAGAGACGGCGCCATAAGATTCAGGCCATGTGTCGAAAAACGCATCTGCGGCCGCCGGCACGAAGTCCCCGTTCGCGTTGAAACGGTTCTCAAGAACAAAGTCGTCGCCAGTTCCCTTCACGCCATCGGCACCCGCATGCGTTTGGCTGTCTCGACTCTGATGTTCGATCGCGAACAAGTCGACTTGAGGCGTGAAATTTGTCTGCGGCGGGAAGTGACCTCCGACGCCGATCGGTGCGACCAAGCCAGGACCAGAATAGCGATCATCCGTTGCCATTGGCCACGATTCAACTTCTCGTTGCGTGTTGGTCGACTGGCTGATGAAGCGAATGGTACGGCTGGTCAAGGGTGCGCTGTTGCTGCTAAAGAATGCGGCGGTACGAGCTTTCGCAACCGCGCCATCGATTGCGAAGGCCAATTTCTCTGCATTACCTTGCAGCGCCGCGTTCACACCCGCTTCCACACGAACGCCGAGGATCCGTCCGCTTCGATCGACGATTGCGATGATGGCATCCTGGCTTTGAGTCGCCATCGATGCGCGCGTCAGTAGCGTTTCTACATCAGCCTGTGTCAACAAGTTGTCCGCGTTTGCAGTTTCCGCATTATTGAACGTCGCTTTGAAAATATCGCCAACCCCATCGGCTTTGCCGGGATCGCTCATGGCGGAAAGCATCATGGGCGATGAGAACGCTTGTGCCTCCGGCTCGAATGCCATCTGCGATAGCATGTTCACGACTTGCAGTGCGTCCAAAGGCGTCGTGATTCCGTCGCCGCTAACGTCAAAGAAATCGGTTGTTTCAGTGCTCGGTTCCGTCGCCTGTGCATCGCTTGGTAATCGTGCCAACTCATTGATGACAAGCAAAGCGTCCAGCGGAGTCACCGTGGAATCATTGTTCACATCGGCGGGCATCACGGGGTTCTGACGACTGGCGAAAAAACTGCTTACCAAAAAACCAGCCGCGAACACTTCACGTCTTTCCAGCTTCTCGAGACGTAGGTTTCGTGTAGGTTTTCGTCGCATCTTTTCTTCCTTTTCGTTCGTCTTGGCGTACCGTCGGAGTTTTCGTCCGACCCAACGGTGGGGAATCCCAATCGTAATAAGAGGTCGGCTCAATACAGTCGTTACAAACAGAAAAAGTCGAAAAGTCTGTATGTCCCTAAAAATCCGCAAAGTCGACGCGAAGTTTTCAAGCAGCTCCAACCGATACAACCGTTAACCCCATCTGACGGGGTTGTTTATGAATTGGTCCCCCCGAACTTTGGTTTGTTGAACTTTGGTTCGTTGACTCTCTTGCCAAGATGATTTTTATCGAAATGCGAATTCCACGCGTCCAAACGATCGGATACGCCATCGCGGCGGCGCTGACGTTGGGAACCCCTGCGCTGTGTTTCACGCAGGAGAGTTTCACGCCGGAGGTCGCTGGTGAAATCACGGTACATCCGCAAAGCATAGAAAAAACGCCTAGCATTGAGCCATCGCAAAGCACGGATCAACGCGTTGGGACCACCATCGCGGATCTAATTGCTCAAGAAGAGATGATCGACGCGGGGATTGCGGTCGAAGCCGGCGTCAGTCTCGCGACCCTAATCGATGGCGTTCGCCCCGTCGAAGACATCCGTCCTCCCGCGCTCCGGCGTGCGGATCAGGAAGCTCAATCGCTTCCGGGCGTTGCCCCGCTCGAAGATCACACTCATCCGTTGGTTCGCGTTCCAACGCAGTATCCTTACGGCTTCACGGGTCCATCCGGCGTGCAGCCGACCGAGCAGCAAACGAGTAGCCACTTTGTGCCCGTCGAAGACCGCTGGCGTCTTGGTTCCGAGGATTGGGATCGCTATGGCAAAGGCCACCCCGTCATGGACGATTACCCCGGCGTCAAAGGCGCGTGGTGGGATCCGTACAATGAGAACGTGCTGAAGGGTGACTATCCCATCTACGGTCAACACACATTTTTGAAGTTGACCGGGCGCAGCCTTACCTTGTTCGAACCCCGTCAATTGCCCACGCCAACGACGCCATTCGAAGCGACGAGAAGCCCTGGACAAGCCGAGTTCTTTGGCGATCCCGATTCCGTTTTGACGGTTCAAAACACATCGTTGACGACCGAGCTGTCTCACGGCAACTCATCGTTTAAACCGGTCGATTGGCGATTCCGTTCAACGCTGATCTACAACCTGAATAACCTGACCGCCGACGAACTTGGCGTCACCAATCCTGATGTCACGACTGGCCGCAGTCGTTTTCGCCAAGACTTTGTTCCTGAGGAATATTTTGCGGAAGCGAAGTTGATGGATACCGGTCCATATTATGACTTCATGTCCATCCGAGCCGGCAGCCAGTTCTTCACCAGCGACTTTCGAGGCTTCATTTTCTCGGACACCAACCGCGGCGTGCGTTTGTTTGGAACTCGGCTCAGCAACCGAGACCAATACAACATCATGTGGTTTGATCAAACGGAAAAAGATAGCAATAGCCTGCTCAACCGCATCGATAAAGATCGTCATCAAAACACTTGGATCGCGAACTACTACCGCAATGACTTTCTCTATCCAGGCAACAACCTGAACCTGTCTTTTCATGCGAACCACGACAAGCCGTCGACTGAGTTTGACCGCAACAACTTCCTCGTTCGCCCTGACCCGGTCGGTGTCTTTGCGGAGCACGATGTTCGGTCGTATTACGTCGGTGCGGCGAGCAACGGACACGTCGAACGGTACAACTTAAGCACCGCATTTTACTACGTCTTTGGTCGTGATGACTTGAATCCGATCGCAGGACGCGAAGTTGATATCAGTGCCTACATGGCTGCGATTGAGTTGTCTTATGATCGCGACTGGGTCCGTTTCCGCACTTCGTATTTCTACAACAGTGGCGACAGCGATGCAAACGACGACCAAGCGACTGGTTTTGATGCGATCTTCCCGAATCCCAATTTCGCCGGAACCGAATTCAGTTACTGGGGTCGCCAGGGCATCCGTTTGTTCGGGGTCGAGTTGACGAACCGGTTGAGCTTAAACCCAAGCTTGAAGAACGGAAAATTCCAGGGCCAGCAGAATTTTGTGAACCCGGGGCTGCATCTTTACAATCTTGGTATCGACGCGGACATCACCCCTCGTTTAAGGTCCGTCAACAATACCAATTTTTTGTGGTTCGACGAGACCAGCACGTTGGAGACTTATTTGTTTACCGCGAGTGTTCGTAACTTCATCGGTACGGACATCAGCACGGGACTCGAGTACCGTCCGCTGCTAAACAACAACATTGTCTTCGTGGGCGGCTTCGCAACGCTGTTAGCCGGCGACGGGTTCAAGGACCTGTTCACCGAACTTAGTGGCAAAACGCGAAACCATCTCGCCGGATTCGCGGAATTGGTACTTGAGTTTTAAAACAACGATAGACCTTCGAGCCTTCACTTTGCACGACCGCCCTATGACCAAAGTGCGCCCTCCTCATCGCATCGCGATCATCTGCGTGACGATCTTCGCACTTTTTTTTGTGCCATTATTCGCCGTCGCTCAAGACAATGCATTGCCGCCCAAAGCGACGAAAAAATTAAACATCGGTGGCACACTTCCCGCGCTGCGCGACTGGATTAACGCCACTCGTCGGGGTGAAATCAAACAAGCCTCGTTGGACACAAAGTCTGAAGCATCCGCCGCCCCAACGACCGACAATCGAACGCCGCTGCCAAAATCTCTGTTCAACGGAACCTACCACGGGCGACCAATTCAGGCAGATCCAAGCCAAGTTCGACAAGTGAGCTTCGGTTCCCAGGGTTACATCGCGCCCGGACCTGCCGGCGCCAAAGAGCCCGACATTGGCCCCGAGGGAACCGATCCTTGGGACTTGGGACGCCGTCTCGGCATTGCTGACAATCCTTCCTATCCGATCCCTGAAGATTTACGTCACGTCAATCTCTCCAAGCAATCCGCGGGCGATGCGTTTGCGAAAAGCGAAGGCTGTGTGACTTGCCACACCAACGTCGGCAACATGCACCCCGAGAACACCGTTCAAATCGGCTGCACCGACTGCCACGGCGGCAACGCACAAACGATCGACAAGGTGCGCGCCCACGTCATTCCTAAAATCGCCGGCGTATGGAACAGCAGCGCCAACCCCGTCCGCAGCTACACGCTACTGAATCACGAATCGCCCGAGTTCGTTCGATTCATGAACCCCGGTGACCTGCGCGTCGCGCACATCGCTTGTGGTCAATGCCATGCAAACGAAGTGTTGCAGCTTCGTAAATCGATGATGACACACGGCTGCATGTTGTGGGGTTCAGCTCTCTACAACAACGGAGCCACCGGAAGTAAACTGTCTCAGTTCGGTGAATCATATTCGATGCGAGGTGCGCCTCAGCGTCTGCAAACCGTGCCGCTTCCGACACCCGAAGAAACTCGCACCAAAGGTGTGCTCGCAAGCCTCGACCCGCTTTATCCGTATCAGATTTCGCCTCCAGGGAACGTGCTGCGAATCTTCGAACGCGGTGGGCGCTTCCGTCCTGAAACCGGCATTCCGGAACGGCTCGAAGAACCAGGTCGACCGCGAGAACGATTGTCAAACCGCGGTCTTGGAACGGAGAACCGTACCGACCCCGTGTTCATCGGACTCGCCAAAACACGCTTGCTCGATCCCACGCTTAACTTCCTTGGTACCAACGATCATGCGGGCGATTATCGCAGCAGCGGTTGCAGCGCTTGCCATGTGCTCTACGCCAACGATCGCAGCAAAACGCACTCCGGTTTTATCGCCAAGTATGGCAACCACGGAACCGCGGCGAAGGAAGTTGATGACTGGGTCACGGCTGTCGATCCGACGATCCCCAAAGACGAGCCAGGGCATCCGATTCAGCACAAGTTTGAACTGCGCATGCCGACAAGCCAATGCATCGTGTGTCATACGCACCCAGGAACCAACGTGCTTAACAGCTACCTCGGTTATATGTGGTGGGACAATGAAACCGATGGCGAGCTGATGTACCCCAAAGAACAAGTCGATCTGACGGCCGAGGAATACATTCGCAAGACCGAATTCAATCCCGACGAGACTGCCGCGCGAGGCTTCTGGAGCGAACCGGAATTCCTCGAAAACGTCACGGATCTCAATCCTCAACTACGTCATACTCAGTTCGCGGATTTCCATGGTCACGGTTGGGTTTATCGCGCCGTGTTCAAGAAAAATCGCCAAGGCAAGTTGCTTGACTGGAAGAACGATCCCGTTGGCGAAGTCACCACCGAAAAACTTGTCGCCGCAGTCGAATCACCGACTCCCGAAGAACAAGACGCAGGCAAGTGTCATGACGGACTTCCCGTTCACATGATGGATATCCACATGGAAAAGGGAATGCACTGCACCGATTGCCATTTCTACAACGATGGTCACGGTGACACGAAACTTTACAGCGAAGTCCGTGCGGCGATTGAGATCCAGTGCAAAGACTGCCACGGCACCTCCGAACAGACACTCGTCGAACAAGTCGAATTGCAATTGCGAGCGGGCGAAGCACCAAGGTTGCCCACCAGCGGCCCTGCGGCACCCGTCGGCGGAACAAATCTGCTCGCCATGCGAACGACGTTTGGGAAGCCACGCTTCGAGATCATCTTCGAGCCGGGCGATAAACCCGTCCTGATCCAACGCAGTACCGTCGAACCGGATAAGTGGTGGGTCGTGAAACAAACCGCGGACACGATTCGGCCTGATCATGCGGACTACAACCCGCGAAGTCACGCGGCGAAGTCGGTTCGCATGGGCGAAAATGGCAAGCCAACCTGGGGCGCGACATCGACGGAAGAACTGATGAAGTGCGCTCATCGCAATGACAATATGTCGTGCATCGCGTGCCATAGCAGTTGGAACCCCAGTTGCTTCGGTTGCCATTTACCTCAACGCGCAAATATCAAATCACCGGAACTCCATAACAACGGTGATATGACGCGAAACCGGACCAGTTACAACTTCCAAACGCTTCGCGACGATGTCTTTATGCTCGCACGCGACGGAACCGTTACTGGAAATCGCATCGGACCGGCGCGAAGTAGCTGCGCGATTCACGTGACCAGCTTCAACGCCAATCGCGAAGCGATCTATGCCCAACAACAGACAATCAGCGGCGATGGGATGAGCGGGATTGCGTTCAGCACGAACGTTCCCCACACCGTCCGCGGCGGCGCGGGTTGGGAGAACGAAGCCGATCCGAATCACGCTGGCGTTTATGAAACCAAGTCATGCACCGATTGCCATTTGTCCGCCAAGGGTGACAACAACGCAACCATGGCACAACTTCTCATGCAAGGCACCGGCTACACCAATTTCATCGGCAAGTATTGCTACGTTGCCGCGGGCGAACATGGTTTCGAAGCCGTCATCGTGAGTGAAACGACGGAACCCCAAGCGATCCTCGGAAGCTCGCTGCACAAGCTTGCTTATCCGGAGAATTACAAAGAACACGTCGAGCATAAACGGGAGCTTGAGCATAGCCACGAGCATCCCGGACGCGACATCATCGAAGTCCTGTCACCTCGTTATCGTGAACCGGAGATCCTTGATCTGCAACATCGTGGCGAATATATGTATGCCGCGTGTGGTGAGGGTGGCTTGCGTATCTTCGACATCGCGTTCATCGATCACAAGTGTTTTGCCGAACGGATCACCACCGCGCCGGTCTCGCCCCTGGGTCAACGATTCTACGTCCGAAGCAAGTATGCCACGGGCGTTGCCGCCCCGACCACGATTGCACCGGATCCGACGCGATTGCAGGACCCGACCAATGAAGAGTCCGCGGTGCATCCGATGTATGCGTACATCTACTTCACCGATCGCGAAGAAGGCTTGATCCTTGTCGGCGCCGGTACGTTGCTTGACGGCAATCCGGTGAATAATTTCCTCGAACGTGCATTGACGTTCAATCCAAACAACCTCCTCAAGGGCGCATCCTCGATCACGATTGCTGGAACCTACGCTTACATCTGCTGCGATGCAGGCTTGGTCGTCGTTAGCCTCGCCGATCCGACCTGCCCCAAGGTTACGGCGATCATTAGCGACCTGCACCATGCACACAGCGTCGCGGTACAGTTTCGTTATGCGTTTGTGACCGATGATCACGGTGTCAAGGTATTGGATGTCACCGATCTTGCATCACCTCATGTCGTACACGACGTCGAACTCGAGGACGCACACGGTATCTATGTCGCGAGAACCTATGCGTATGTCGCCGCAGGTAAGAACGGGCTCGCGATCCTAGATGTCACGACCCCGGAGCACGCTTTTGTCGACCAAATCTACAACGCTAACGGCTGCATCAATGATGCGCATGATGTGCAACTTGGCATCACCAATGTAAGTGAGTTCGCTTATGTTGCGGATGGGATCAATGGGCTTCGCGTCATTCAGTTGACCAGTCCAGAGCTTGAAGGCAATGACGGATTCAGTCCACGGCCGGCACCGTTCTTGGTTTCAAGTTTCAAGTTGCCCAAGGACGGGCACGCTTTGGCCATCAGCCGAGGAATGGACCGCGACCGCGCGGTGGACGAAAGCGGTAACCAGATCGCAGTCTTTGGAAGAGTCGGAGCCCGACCGCTCAGCGCCGCTGAAGCAGCGAAGATGTACAAGCGGCCCGACGGATCACCCTGGTTCGTCAGCGATAACGTGATGGATCCAAAGTACTTCGAAATCACGGCGCCGCCGAAGACATTGGCACCGCTGGTTCCCGCAGCCACACTTCTCGCACCCGCGACGTCTGGTGACACCAGCGATCCGTTTGCGGATTAACGACGAAGTAGGTTGTCACCGCCCATTGAACCTCGCCTGCCGCGGAGCAATGGGTTTTTCAGGCTCACCACCGTACGCCGCTCGACATCAATCACGCGACGCGGCGCCAAAACTTGCCGAAGTCGGTCGCATAATTTGTGGGTGCTTCTTCGTTGAATCACAAACTCAGCTCTTTAAGATGCTAAAGTAAAGGTTCTGCTCGGATTTTAGTGGCATCTGTCCAGAATGGGGGGGTTTTTGAGGCATCTACTCCTGCGTCCAATGGGCGTCCAATGGGAGTCCAAAAAGCAGTCTCGGCGGAGCAACGTTCGTCGAGACTGCCCGCACCATTGGCGCGCTATCGACCGGAATATCCCT
>Ga0105051_10003710_pt1 | contig 18348 bp, 16 predicted proteins | sample FRY02_FD_78383 | JGI IMG/M metagenome (GOLD analysis project Ga0105051, IMG submission 78383) | Freshwater microbial communities from Lake Fryxell liftoff mats and glacier meltwater in Antarctica - FRY-02 (megahit assembly) | ecosystem: Environmental > Aquatic > Freshwater > Ice > Glacier... | reverse complement strand
GAGACTGACGAGGTGTCATCTTTATCGTATCAATCATATTGATTTATCGTATCATTTTGAGACGAGAAGTCAAGAAGTATAAAAGCGCTTTTGTCCTCTTAACTGGGGAGGTCAAAAATGCTCGCTAGGATGGACGATTTTCGAACTTTGGATTGGGATGGGCGGGTGGAGTATCCACAGATTTATTATGAAACGTGCGATAAGTTTTTGACTGGATAGTTGGACTTTACTAATTCACCACTTTCCTTGGCTTTGACCCTTGTGCTTGCGCAATAAGACCCAGCTCTTCAAGCTCATCCATGATCCGACAAGCTCTTGCATAGCCTATTTTTAGCCTTTTCTGTAATAGCGAAGCAGATATGTCACTGTATTGACGTACCAACTCTTTTGCATCGTCTATAAGGTCGTCATATGAGTCTTCTTTATATGCTTGAGGCATAAATGGCGTACACCCTTTCTCAAGATTGCAAATAGCAGTCTTTGTTATTTCCACGTAATAAGTATCGTTTTCTATATCAGTATTGATGTCTGAGAGGTGACAGCCTATTTGAGCGGAAAGCTCTCGCTTAAAGTAATCTCCATCAATATTGAATGGCTTTGGTAAGCTCACTTTTAGCTGAAATCTGACAAATAATGGTTTCTCGTAGGCATGTACTACATGCACAACAATATCCTTGCTTCGCAGCGTATGTTCGATAATATATGAAATAAGTCTATATGGGCTCCTCACTCCGATAATCGTCTCACCTGTATAAATGAGAAAGTATCCAAAGTATCTGAAGGCTTGTTTGAGTTTGTGAAGGAGAAGTTGTTTATATTTGATGATGGTTGCTTTTATATTCATGCGTAAAAAACTATTTATGACCACTTCTCATAAGTCAAAATAAATCTATTTAATTCTTCTTTCGCCTGTCTCCATTTGGGTAAATATTTATCAAGCAAAGTCACAAATTTATTGTCATGTTTTGGTTCTAATAAATGAAGCCATTCATGAAGAACTACATACTCAATACAATGAAGTGGCTTTTTAATAAGTTCCAGGTTGATTAAGACTCTTCCATTTGTCTTGTTGCATGAACCCCAACGAGTTTTCATTCTTTGGATCCTCCAATGAGTGGGGGTTGCTTTTATTTTTGATTGCCATTTTTCTATAAGTTTATCCAGTGCTTTGTGCAACTCATTTCTATACCATTTATTGAAAATCTTCTCTTTCTGGTCGATAGTTAAATTTGATTTCACTTTAAGTAGTAAACTATTTTTCCCTTTCATTGTTAGATCATTTTTATCAGCTTTATTAATTACTTTTAGCTTGTATGGTTTTCCTAAAAAATAATGCGTTTCACCTGATACATATTCTCGTTGTGCTTGCCTACTCTGATCTTGGTATTTTTGTTGTTGTTTTTTAATCCATGAAGACTTGCTGGCAACAAAAGATCGAATCACATCTTCGCTTGTCCCAAGTGGAGCCGATACTCTTATTGAGCCAGAGGGTGGCAACAAGGAAAGATGAAGATTTTTTATATTCTTTTGAAAAATAAACACCTCCATACTGCCAACGATTAAAAGTGAGGCGCTAGTATTCATTTTGATTTACAACAATGTCAAAAATTAACTTTACTTTGTCTTGGTCGTTTCCGACAATATCAGCAATTATTTTTTTGACGAGCCTCTCTCTAATAACATTACCTCTAAAATCAGCTGGGGCATGCTTTCGGATTGCCTCATCAATTCTCGTTGCAAGCTCTTCATTGTTATTAAGATTGTCAAATAATGCTCGTTTAGCATGGTTATTCATTGAGCCTGGATAATGAGGAGATTCTTCTGGATGTCTAACATACTTTGTTAGTTCAATAATTTTTTGTAGATATTCTTGGTACTCAATATCGGATTGTTTTCTTCTTTTGACCAAATCATCTAAAATCTCAGACATCTGCAAGAAGTATTTTGGATTTGCAGGCATCTCTTCAACAATAAGTCGTCTGACATTGTTTTCAATAGTTGCTTGGACTGATTCTTGATTTTTTTTGATTGAATCTGGTAGCTCTTCTACAAACTCCTCGCCCTTTTTGATAATCAAATCAACCAATCCAAGATCATCAAAAGCCGATATCTTTTGGCTTTCGCTAGCTGTCACATATCGATCAATAAGTATTCTCATGGCTGGCTCATATTTCTTCAAATCAATGTAGTCTCCACTAGCTAGTTTTATTTCTGTTCTAACCTGCTCATAGTGCTTTATTTCGCTTGTTAGTTTTTTAGCCTCTTCACTGCTGTATCCAGCCTTATCAAGATCATTAGCAAGGTCTGCATATAACCTGATGAGCTTAGCTACACTTTTATAAAGCTTGACTCTTTTGACTTCATTTTCTTTTAAAGAGTATGGGTTCTCTACATCACCACAAAAATAGGTTATATATTCAATAGATGAGAGAGGAGGTTGTACAGGCTCACATAACATTCTCACAGTTTCTAATGATTCCTCTAAATCATGTCTGCCTTCTTGCAACCTATCTTTCAAGAGTCCCAAAACGTCTTCTTTATCAAATCCATCAAAAGCATCCGAGGTATATTCGGTAATTGCTTTTTCTAGTTTTCCAAAGAGATCACGGTAGTCAACAATGTATCCAAAGTCCTTATCCTCCGTATCAAGCCGATTTACACGACATATAGCCTGGAATAAGCCATGATCTTGCATGTTTTTATCGATATATAGATAGGTCGCAGACGGAGCGTCAAATCCAGTGAGTAATTTATCCACTACAATTAGTAACTGCATTTGCCCCGGTTGTTTTATGAATTTTTTCTTTACTTCTTTTTCAAAATCATCAGACTCTTTACCATTGAGCATCTTTTGGTAAATTCTGTATTCACGATCTTTTGTCTGTAGTGCTCCAGGTTCATAAGAGGTAACAATCGCACATTTATCAAATCCTTGTTGCACAAAAATTTCATAGTACCGACAAGCTTCATAAATACTGCTTGCTACCAACATGGCATTTCCACGTCCACTTGCTAGGCGAGCTTTTTTATAGAAGTCATCAAGAATATCAAAAACAATTCTTTCTAGTCGAGAGGTTGAGCTAAGTAGAGTCTGCATTGTGCCCCAGCGTTTCTTAAGTTCAGCTTTAGCTACATCTGTTAATCCCTTGGTACGTTCCTCAAACCACTCATCAATTTTGTCCTGTGAGTTTAAGTTTTGGTCAACTCTTCTTGCCTCATAACGTAAATCTAAAACTACTTTATCTTTAACTGCCTCATCATATTTATAGGTGTGAATATATGGACCAAAAATACCAATGCTGTTTTTGTCTTCTCTAAGCAAAGGCGTGCCAGTAAAACCAATAAACGTGGCATTGGGAAGTAATTGCTTCATTGCATCATGAAGCTTGCCTGATTGTGTTCTATGACATTCATCAACAAATACAAAAAGATCTCCCTTTGCCTCAAATCCATCAGCTAAAGATTGGCGAATACTACTCATGTAACTCTCAATGTCTTTATCGGTCGTATCACCTGTATCTCTACCAAACTTATGAATGAGTGAGCAAAGCAACCATTTTTCACTTGAATCTAACTGAGCGACTAAATCTCTACCACTTGTTGTTCGATGAATATGCTCATCTACACCCTGAAAAACTGTCTTTATTTGCTGATCAAGCTCTCTACGATCAGTTAGCACTAACACTCTTGAGTGATCAATGTTCTCTCTTATCCATTTAGCTAGCCAAACCATGATCAAGCTTTTGCCACTTCCTTGAGTGTGCCAAATAATACCGCCTTCATGAGCTTTGACTGCTTTTCTAGCTTCCAATACTCCAAAAAACTGATTGTGACGACTGGTTTTTTTGATGCCTGCATCAAAAACAACGAAGTTGTGAATAATATCAAGTAGCCTGGTTTTTTCCAACATTTGTAGTAAATGTCGATCCAGTCTTACTTCATCTTCCAGTCCTTCTTCTTTCCAAGACAAAAAGTATTCCTCAGTAGTTTCTGTAGTGCCATATCGCAAGCCTTCAGTGTCATTACCAGCCATTATTAGCTGTGAGGTAGCAAAGAATTGTTTTATAAATGCATCTTTTTGATTACCAATATTTTGACGGATGCCCTCGGATACAGACACTAAGCTTCGCTTTAGCTCAATCACCACAACTGCAATGCCATTAATATAAAGCACGACATCTGGTCTCTTGGTTCTTTTTCCTTTGATGGTGACTTCCTCTGCAAAAGAAAAGTGATTTGCCTCAGGATTTTCCCAGTCAATAAGATTTACATTTTGATGGTTTTCTCCCAAGCTCTCTTGGATTTTTACACCATAGCGGAGCTGGCTATATGTTTGTTTATTGAGGTCGTAAAGGCTAAGTGATTGGTCATTTGCAGTGCGCCCAAACTCATGGATAGCTCTATCAGCTAAAGACTCTGAGTAACCACGAGCCAATAGATTATTTTTCAGGTATTCACTCTCAATATTGCTATTGCCTTCACGCTCTTCCCAGTTGCCTAAATTCTCATAGCCCAGGCGATCTTGAAGCAAAGATACTACTCTGTTTTGAGTTTTTCGTTCTAGTTGTCCAACTTGCGGGATGTGATTTTGCATATTTTCTTTTTTTATTAAACCGTTTGCATCTTTTGATACATGTAAACAGTTTAGCCGATTTTTTTTACATCTGTTTTTGCAAAAATTCTGCCACGAAGCCATTGTCCTCTAAGGCTTTGATAACCCCACGCAACAGGTAGTTGTTCACAAAGTTAATGGTATAAATCCTTCCACCTTCTTTAATAGGAATAATCATTTTTTTATCTCGTAACCTAGCCATAAATCTCGATTTTTGTAGTGAAGTTTCTAGTCCAAATTGATCCAACTCCTCGGCTTTCATAAGTATGTCTGGCTTTGATACTAGATGTTTCAACACAGCATGTTCTTCTTCTGTAATAACTTCTCGATCTTGAGAAAAAGATAAGGCAGGAAGCAAAATTACGTCTTTGACATATGCCCTACTCAATAAGCTGTCAATTTTTTCAATTTCGTTTTTGAGTCCTAGTAAGAAATACTCACACCAGTCTAGGATAGCGTCATCTTTAAGTGAGTCTGCTTGCCCCAGCATTTCGTAGTACTTACTTCTATCAGTGTAGAACACAGATGAAGGGTTTATGATTCTGCCTTTTTTGACTTGAAATCCAAGCTTTATCAAAAGTGCGTAGTTGAGCAAGCGTCCTAATCTACCATTGCCATTGTCGAATGGGTGTATGTAGGCAAAGCGATGATGTGCTATAGCTGCAGCCAAAAGTTGGTATTGCTCTGTATGATGTTGATTAACAAAATGTAGAAAATTTTCAAAATGTTCTTGTAAGACAGTATGTTCTGGTGGTTTGTGGCTTGATTTGGCGATTGCGACATTATGGTGGCGTAACTCTCCGGGACGCTTCGAACCTTCACCTTGTGGGGGTGGTGTTAGATCTTTAGTGAGTAATTTGTGTAGCTCAGACAGATAGGCGCGGGTGAAGACGGTTTGTTCGTCAGTATTTTTTTCGATGAAATCAATCGCCTTACTGATGTTTTGCACTTCTTGTTGTTTTTCATCTGGTTTTGCAGAGTCTTCCAAAAGTTTTTCTACGTATTCGGCGAGAGTTGTATTGTTTCCTTCAATTCGGGCTGATCCCAGAGTTTCTAAGATATGGAAGATATTTTTAAGCTGAAAAAATATGTGTGGTGGGATTTCCCCATAGAGTTGTTTATGTCTCAATTTTTCCAAATTAAGGACGGTATTTGCGAGGTTACTACCCCATTTTGGGTCTGGAATGGTGATTTGAGTTGTCATACACTTACTTTCCAATATACTTTCGGCTACTTATCATTATATCACATAATTACTCTGGAATAATGAAATTATGAAGATACACTACTTATCATTAATCAGAATCATTACTTTCATCTCTAGGCTCAATCAATCTTATCTTTCCTGTTAGTAACTGTTGCATCATGCCTTGTTTGAGATTTTTATATTTAGCTTTTTCTTTTTCAACAGCTTCAATTTCTAGGTCAATATTTGAAAGAATGTTTACAATAGCTTTTTGTTCATCGGCTGATGGTAATTTTAATTCGAATTTTTGCACCATGCCTTTGTTTAGGTTTGATTGCGTCCCCTGTTGACCAAGTGTTTTTATATATTCCTTAATCGAGGTTAAGTAATAATACAGATATTCATTTATAATTAATGGAGAGCATCTGATTCCGAGTATTGCCTGACTTGTCGCCATGGTTTCTGCTGCAATGCAACACTCCCCAATAGAAGCATACATGGCATATAAAACAGTTCCTTTGGGAAAAGGTGTGGCAGAACTATTAGATATTCCTGATTTTGTTAGTTTTTTTTCAGTGCTAGAAATAAATTTCACAGAATCTGTCATGTCAGCTATTGATGCCCAAAGTATATCTCCGCCATAGTAATTACTAATTTTTGTTGAAGGCGTACCTCCACTATTCATCTCAGTTATTTTACTCAAAATTTGTACTTCCCACTCTCCACTAAACCCAGGCAAGCGTCTTTTGCCAGTGAGTAGCTCCTGCATGGCTCCTTGCTTGATGTTTTTCTTTTTTTGGATAAGTTGGTCTAGTTTGGAGATGAGGGAGTTAATGTTTGACAATGTAGATGATATTTTTTTCTGCTCATCAATAGAGCTTGGCATTTTAACTTGCAATGATAAAACATCTTCTCTTCTAAGGTTGGTCTGCTTGGCACCATCATCGAATGATAAATAGTATGGGTTTCTATTTATTTGCAGAAGTAAGTAATTCCCATCGTCTAAAAGCGGAGTCATTGAACATATTCTCTGGTTTAGAGTATATAAATTATCTCGATTGACCATAAAACACTTTGCTATTGCTTTGCCATTCGGAACATCACTCATGACCATGACAATGTCATTTTTTTTCACTGGTTGCATTGCTTTGTTTGATCTTTTTACTACTGCTCCATTTGTAGAGACAAACTTTGAATTGATCACAATATATTTACCAAAAGGATCAATGGATTGCTCATGGGCTTTGCCGTTAGTAAACCTTATTAGATTTACTAAAGGTTTTGCCTCCCAATCTTTGGGGATAACTCCCGCATCAGTTTGTTTATATCCAGCTGGTATTTGTTGTAAATCTCTCATGTAAAAATCTCATTAATAATTTGAAGGACTACTGTTAACTCTTCGTCTCGGTTCTCAATGTTCCCAATCTTATTTATAAGTGCCTTTTTCATTCTCTGAACATCCCGGAATAGCAAATCGGCATTGAGAGAGATAATACTCCCAGAATCATCTACTTCAAACACATGAGCGTTGCTTCGTTCTAGAGTTTTACATGAATTGACATAGTCATTTCCTGAAAGAAAGGCAATATCAGCATTTATTACTCCCTTAGGTACTGACACATGAGCTAAGTAGTTTCTATAATTTCTATATAAATCTTCATATTTAATGTACCAATTGACGCCGGCAAGTTTGTAAAGATCCTCAACCCTACAACCAGCTTTTTCAATTCTCATTGAATATTTTTTAAAATCACCTAATGCCTCATTTAATTTGTCAAGTGACTCAAATCGAACCATGTGATTCATTTTGACCAAAAAATAAAATACTGAAAGAGTTCCCAGTGTTTGGAGAAAATTACCTCCACCGATACCAAGCTTGCTATCCTCATTTGCCTCTTTATAACTCTCTGCATGTTGAGATTTTAGATACTGAAATGCTTTCACATCATTAAGCATCAGATCGCAAATTTCCCCAACACGTTGTTTTAGTGTATCTTTATCGTTCATATTTCAAAGCCCATTTTCTGCAAATGTCCTTCAACCTTTTTGGTTAATTCATCTACCTCCTTATCAAGCTCAGACAAAGTAGATTCATATCTTGTTGCCAGTTCTTTTATTCTTGAAGTTAATTTTTGCGAGACTCGCTCAAGCTCAGATTGGACCAGATCCTGAATTGTAGCCAGCCATTTATCATCTACCACAAGTTGTTTGACTTCATCCTCCGTAAGTTGCTGGTACTTCTTGAATAGCTTCTGGTCGAGTTCTGCTTCAAGATTTTTGATTGATTTTTTAATATCAGCTTCTTTATTTAGGAGTGACATGTATTGATCAAGAATTTTAACTTCATCCTTATCTGGTAAATTAACCTTGTCCTTGAGTCGTGCATTTATACTTGCCTTACTCAAATTACCAGCTTCTGTTTTGGCATCTTCAAGCAAACCACCCTCACCAGAATGCTCCTCGCTTAATTCTTCCATTTGAGCAGATACTTCATCTAGCTGACTGCTCAGTTTTTCAAGAGATAATTTATCTTCCTTGAAATATCGATTGATAACTAATTCTTTAGGAAGTAGAGCTGATTCCCAGCCAGTTTGCTTGCCTTTCTTATTCTTAATAGGCGTTATATCTGCGTGCCAACCATTACCAACAATTATATAAGCATCATCTTGCATGGTTTCATTCCAGTATGTCATTAGATGCTGGTAAACATCATAATTATCAATGAGTCTAACTTCTTCAAACTCTTTGAGTAAGTCTTCGGATAATAATGCAATAAATTCTTTTGGCTTGGTTTCAGATGATATTTGTTTGAGCTTAGTAATATGACTTGTTTTCCAAGTATCAAAAACAGTTTTAACTTTTTTACCAAAGCCGATGAACTCTGGGTGATCATAAATTGTTTTTTTAATTTCATCTTCGGAAATAGTTAGCTCACTAAAACCTTGCCTAACGCTCGGCTTGAATAAATCTTTTTGCAAATTAGGGCACACCTGCCAATACTTAGAGAGTGCTTCAACATCCGCATTTGGAATACCACCTTGCAAATGTGCCTCAATGTTTTGCAGGTCTTCTTCTTCTTGAGAGTCAATATATCTTGGCAAATTAAGATTGTATTCTTTTTCTGCTATCTCTTGGTTAGGGACAAAGCGAGAGAACTTAGCAACTTCCTGTTTCTTGGTATATACATCGACAATTCGATGAATATCTTGCTCTCGCAGGCGGTTTTTATTGCCATCTTTTACAAAACCTTTACTAGCATCGATCATGAAAATACCTTCACGAGATCTGGCATTCTCTTTGTCGATAACAATGATGCAAGCGGGGATACCAGTGCCATAGAACAGATTAGCGGGTAGTCCAATGATTCCCTTAATGTAACCACGCTTAATTAGATTAGTACGGATTTCAGCCTCTGCGTTGCCTCTAAAGAGTACTCCATGGGGTAAAACTACCGCACCCTGACCAGTGCTTTTGAGAGATTTAATTATGTGAAGAAGGAAAGCATAGTCACCGCATTTAGCAGGTGGCATACCAAAGCCTTCGAATCTTTCATATTGATCTTGTTCTGGATTAAATCCATTTGACCATGATTTGTAGGCGAAAGGAGGATTGGCAACTACATAGTCAAAAGTTTTAAGTGAGCCATCTCGCTCCACAAACAGAGGCGATGAAAGAGTGCTTTTACCTTTGCGAATATCAGAGTCTGGTTGTCCATGAAGCCACATATTCATGATAGCCAAAGCGGCTGTCGCACTATCCAGTTCCTGACCATTGATCGTAATTCCATGAGGTGTTTCGGCAGCTATTTTAAGTAGTAACGAGCCACTACCACAAGTTGGATCATAAACTGTATTGCTTCTGCTTTTGGCTTGATTAGCTCCAATAACTTTGGCAATAATTCTGGAAACCTCAGCAGGAGTATAAAACTGACCTTTACTTTTTCCAGACTGTACAGCGAAGTGCTTCATGAGATACTCGTAAGCATCACCAAGTAGATCATCACCTTCTGATCCATTCTTGCTAAAATCAAGCTCTTTTTTCTCGAAAATACCAATCAAATCAGTTAGGCGATCTTGCATGTCTTTGCCGCTACCTAATTTGCTTTCATCATTAAAATCAACAGAGTCAATAACACCTCTTAAATTATTGGCTTCTGCAAGCTTGCCAAGAGCTACATTTATACCGTCGCCGATACCAGGCTTTCCCTTGAGAAGCGATAAATCATTAAAACTACCACCCTCAGGAATTACAACTTCTGAGTTCTGTTGTTTGCCATAACGATCAGTCACATAGCGCACAAAAAGAAGTGATAGCACATAATCTTTATACTGTGAGGCGTCCATACCACCCCGAAGAGCGTCACATGCTTGCCAAATTGAGCTATATAGTTGAGATTTTTTAAGTGCCATATTTACGTTTTAAAAATTACTATTTAGCAAACTAATAAATATAAGTCTGTCAGGAAAACATAAAAAGCGGAAGTATCGCTTAAATAAAGTAAGAAGATAATCGTATAGAGACTGCCCTTCCATATTCATTTTCATATAAATTTATACCCAATTGTACATGATCATTCTTACCGTAGGTATTCAAATAGCAAAATGATCGAGTTTGTTATAGAATAGTCACATTATTACTATTACGATTAATCTGTATGGATAGCTTTGCTTCAGTATTTAAAGGACTATCACTCTCTTATCTTTCGCTCTACTTAAAAACAATTGGGTTGACTAGTTACACTCCTGACGAGAGCCAAAATAAAAAGACTCGTTTTGAGGATTTTCAAAATTTCTATCAAGACAAGCTATCACAAGATGATAAAAACAGGATCGAGTATGATGCTCAACAAATACACTTACTTAGCTCTAAAATCGGTATTGAGCTTTTATTTGAAAAAGCCAATTTAGACGGCATTAAATTTCCAGAGGAAGAAATGGATATTATTAACCAATACGACAAAGCAGTTTGGTTTTACTGCAATAAGTTAGATTTTTTTGAAGAGGTTACAGCATGGCTCGTATCTGAAAATAAATCTGGATGGAAAGAAGTATATTTTCCAAAAAAACCTATCGAAAAGGTAAAAGGCAAGGAAGAAATCCTATCCAAAAACTTAAAAACATTTTTGCGAAAGAAAGACTCTACTGCTGAAAACTGTGATGTGAGAGCTTTTGAAAAAGAAGGGCGAATTTGTTATGTTGCATATCCTGACGGGCATGCTGGAATAAGACAGTATTATGAAAATGGCGAAAGAAAGGACGACAAGATTCGTAAAGATATCGAAAATATATATTTCATATATGACACATATACTGGTGCTCTTGCAACAAAAGCAAAAAGAAGGAATAAATACATTCAGCAAATGCAGGCAATTTTTGGAGATACTGTACTTAACTGTGCATGGGAAGAAGCCCACAATCGCATCATTAATTTTGATGTGCTAAAAGACAGAGATTTTGATTTTCCAACTCATGATGATAAGGTCGAAGAGGTTTATTTGAAAGCTGTAACATTTATAAATGAAGATACTAATGAAAAAATATCCTATGAGATTCCTGAATCAAAAACAAGCGGACTAACGGCGATGTACCAGACGATAGATAGCTACTCAAAAATATCAATTGAAGACGATATTTTCAAAATTATATATGCAAAATTCTTTATTCGTTTCGATGTTAATACCTTCAAAGGTAAACAAGGAAAGCGAACTTTTGATTTAAGAGGCACGAATACCCATATATTGACTGATGGCGAAATGGACAGGAAAATCAAAGAACTTCTGATTAGATGGAATATATTTGAGATTAAAAAAGATGGAAAAACTACTCCAACAGTTATCAAAGACTAAATTACCGTTTATTGCTACTGAACAAAGATATTTACAGATACTATCTCCCTCTGAATTTAAACAGCTACTAGATAGAGAGATTATTGCAGATAACGGATATTTGAAATCAACCTTTTGCGAATTGTGTCAAAGCGTGCACTCAATAAATTATAATTACAAACACGATCCCCAGATATATTGTTCGGAAGAAAATGCTGTAATAAATATAAAACGAAGTGAACTTATAAAATATAGACTCTTTCATGATAAGCTTATATCCTATTTATTTAGGTCATCTACTAATAAACAACCACTAGTTAGAGAAAAGCAGGAAAATACATTGTGGTTTGTAGGTAAAAATACTTTTAATAAGCAAAGCTTTCATACGTATTTCTACCTTAATAAATCAACTCAAATAAATATTGATAGTCTTTTACCTTACAACATAATCATTTATCTTGGTGATAATTATATAGAAGATGGCTGTAGAATCTTTCTTTCCTTATCTGATGTAATAAGTAGATCTTTTTCAATAGACATGGCTACAATAAAAAATTACATATCTCAAAATCTACATTTTGTAGAACTGAGTAATGATGGGAGAGTGTTGGTGTATAAAAAAGTGATTGCTAGTATCCCTCTTCAGTCTGCTCAGTATTTCTTTTTTAAATATCTTTACCAAAACTATGGAGAATGGAAAGATAATAAAGAAATCTATAGTTATGTTAGTTCTGAAATGGCTAGTGTCAATAATCAACCTAGCTGGCATACAGATTATGGAGATGGTTTTAGCAAAGCTATGTTAGATAAAATAAAAAAATCATCAAGTAATCAAAAGCTCATTGGGACAATCGTTCAGAATAATCGAAAAAAAGCCTATCGTCTCAATAATCCTTCTTAAAGTCGTGATAAAGTAGTAAATTTACTACTCTCTCGTAACTGAATAGCTCTTTCCAATAGTCTAATCTTGGCTTATTACAAATCATGATTATTACTATGAATCAGATATTTTCAGAAAACTATTACCAGACGAGCGACCTGTCTCTTTCTGCAACCATTGCATTATATCTTCCACTTGACTCAGTAGATAAAACAAATCCTACCAAAGCACAGTTTATTTTCAAGCGCTCAAAGGAGCTAGACAAGCTCATTGAGAGTTACTGGAAGCGTGAACTACGGGTAGATCCACAAATCTACTACCAGTCGTTAAAAATTCTCAAAAACCGATTGTATTCATCGGAGTAACCATGGTAAGCCCACAGCTTGTAGAAGAGCTACAACAGATCATACAAGAGGACTATGGCGTTGATCTGTCGGCAAGTGACTCTGCTGAGCTTGGGAATACTCTTGTAGATTACTTTGGAATCTTGGCAAACAACCATCATAAGTTGCATAACAATAAATATGAAAATAAAACACCAACTACCACCGGAAGATGATTTTGATTACTGGAAAGGTATAGAAAATCAATGGAGAAAGACTCTAATTCGTATGAATGAAAAAGAGCTTTATGATATTTTTCTTGCTGGATCACCAAAGATAATATCTGATAAAATCCATGAGCTTCAAACAGAATACGATTTGTTGGAAAGCGCCATTATTGATCTTATTCACTTCATTCAAAAAGAATCAAAAGATGAAACTGAAAAAAAAGTACTTCAAGGAATACTTGAACAGATTCATATACGAGACCTTCTACTTGTTGAAAGGGAGTTAAAGCGATTTTATATGTATCGCCATTTCAAAGATGGCAAAACCGATACTATTATTGATATTCAAAAGGCGAAGCAATTTCCTATTGAACGTCTTGTAGAACAGTCTGTTAATCTCAAAAGGTCGGGACAAAACTTCTTAGGTCTTTGCCCACTACATAAAGAGAAATCACCATCTTTTTACCTCTATACCAATACCAATTCTTTTTACTGCTTTGGATGCAGTTCTGGGGGAGACGTGATCCACTTGGCACAACTGTTAAATAAATTTACATTTCCTGAGGCGGTTCAATACCTTATTACTAATTTATAACTATTACTATGAATAACTTCACACCATTTGATAGCTTGGTACTACAAAACAAATTTGATGAGTTGGAGAAAAAAGCTCAACTGACAGATATTGAAAAACATCTAGCGATCGATGACACAATAATATTACATCCTGCCATAGACTTTGTCGGCAACGTAGGAATATTGGGATTCCGAACAAAGAAGAAAAACACGGAGAATAAACTTTTTGAACAAAATATATTTATTCTTATCAAGAAAGGGAAGCTATCGCTCGATCATATAAAAATATTTGAGCATGAAGGAAAAACATATTTTATAGACGATGCAGACAAATTACTGCCACTGCTCAATGATAAGTGGACTACCAAAGGTATTAAAGCCTTTGTAACAGAGCCAGCTTTCCCACCATTTGAAACTGTCTTTGAGACCATAAAGAAGACTGCTCAAAAATATTTCTACCTAACAGAAGATGGTGATTATGATTTAATCACAGCTTGGATCATAGGTACATATTTTCATCGACTCTTCTTTTCTTATCCATTCCTTCATCTCAAAGCGCCAAAAGGGAGTGGAAAGTCTCAGTTACTTGGTGTACTTGAAAAGCTTTGTTTTAATGCAGTAAAGGCACGCCCTACAGTAGCTTCTATGGGTGATATTGTAACAAGTTTAAGATGTACCTTTCTTATAGATCAAGCCGACAGTCTACACAACGACAATAATTATGAAATAAGAGAGATATTGACAGATAGTTATACAAAAGGCGGAGGCAAAAGAAGGGTTCTTGATATGAAAAGAGGAAGGAAACAGCTTGAGTTTGAAACATTTTCGCCAAAAGCCTTTGCTTCAACAATTGAGCTCCCAGAAGACTTAAGAGATCGATGTATGCTCATACCTATTGTTCGTAGTTCTCACATGTTCCCTACTCCTGACGATCAGAATGAAGACTGGAGTACATTACGAGAAAGTATTTATAAGTTTTTGTTGCACTTTCCCTTAATTCGAGATCTGAGCATGGAGATAAAAAGTACTTATGCCAATGACGAACATCTCTATGGCAGAACACTTGATCTGTGGCTCCCAATAGAAACAATCATGACGTTCTTTCGTATTGAAAAAGATCGCATTCAAAAAGCTAAAAAATTGTACCTACATAGATACTCAATAATGCAGTATGAGCCAAAGGAGCATGAAGAAGAGGTTGTTGCGCTCCTTATGAAGAGGTTCAATGGACAAGATCGAATTGAGGTGTCTGTCAAGGAGCTGACACAAGAGCTTAATCAGCATCATCGTGAGATGACTGCGGCGAATCTTGATTTTGAAATTGAAGATTTGAATGAAAAGAAGGTCGGCTGGGTTATAACCAACTTTAACTTGTCTTCTGACAAAAAAAGAAGAAATAAAGGAGTTGTATATATCTTTGATCGATCAAAATTAGCAGTTATTTATAAACAATATTTTATTACCTATGAATAAACTACACAACAACACGGACATGTTCAATAGATTATTAGGACTGCTTATTTGCATAGTGTGCTTTCTAGTGATCTTTCTATATGTAATAGCAACTGCACGATTTGTTACAACTACACCGAAATTACATAAAAGTATAGGCTATTTGAACAGTCAGGAATTAAAAAAGGTGCATAAGTGTAGTTTTTCAGGATTGATTATGATTTAGCTAATTACCTATGACAGAAATATCACAAAAACAATTAGAAGCCAATCGACAAAATGCCAAACTTGGCGGAGTAAAAACCGAAGAAGGCAAAGTAGTGAGCAAATATAATGCTCTCAAGCATGGAATTTTGAGCCAAGAAGTGTTGCTTGCTGGCGAAGATGAAAATCCACTTATTGAGCTTGGCAAAAAATTACGATCTGAACTAAAACCAGAAACAGAGCTTGAATTTCTATTGGTTGATAGAATTGTTTCAAATACTTGGAGATTGAAAAGGTCTTTGAAAGGAGAAAGGGAAATGATCGAACACGACATCGATGATGTGATTGGTTCTGAAAAAAACTTTGGTTCGGCGTTAAGCTCTGACTTTGCAAATTATGATAGTTATGGCAAGTTTGTCAGATATGAAGCTTCTTTAGAGAGAGGTATTTATAAAGCGCTACACGAACTACAACGAATACAATCAGCTCGAGCAGGAGAAAAGCCACCGGCTCCTATTGTCATAGATGTTGATATTTCAAAAGAATAAAAAATGGGTTCGTTTGGTAAAAACTGTATTATGGGTTGAGTGTAAAAATTATCAAATCTTTATTGATTTCGGCAACAAATAAAATATTTTATGGGAAGATACTACTCGTCAAAAAAGGAAGAGTCAGACTGCTTGAAAAATATCAGTGCTTCCTTTCTTAACAAATACGGCTATTTTAAGGATGGTTGGCGCTCGGGAACTATAAATTGGTCAAGACACGGAGAGAAGACGGGTAACATAAGCGTACAATCTTCTATAAATGAAGAAGATCAATACATAAGGCTGTATTATACGCAAACAGATAGGCAGACAGAAGAAAAAACTGATTTTGACTACAAAATACCACTAACAACTACGCCATGTTATTTTGGAGGCAACAGATACTGGTTTATCTGTCCGTGGTATGCCGATAGTAAATACTGTGGCAGAAGAGTGGGAGTGTTGTATTTGAGCAATAAATACTTTGCCTGTAGACACTGTAACAGCCTTACTTACAACAGCCGTAATCTTGGTGGCTGGTCAAAGCTAGGTGGGCAGGTGGTAAGCATTCCAGATCTTGAACGACTAGAGGACGAAGTAAAGCTAAAATACTATAACGGCAAAATGACACGTAAATACAGAAGGTATATGGAGAGAGTTCACAAAAGCAATTATCAGTTTATGATTATGGCAAAGAGATGGTCTAAATAGCGCTTGCAATAGCTCAAAGTTTAATATTATAATGATATTGCACTCAGAATTTCGGTTAAGTTTTTTTATGCCCTCATTAGGACAGAGCTTAACCGTTCTGAGTGCACCTAGTGGGGGCATTTTTATTTACATTATTATTACTATGAAAAGCATAATATTTTGCAGAGTATCTTCAAAAGAGCAGGAAGAAACTGGATATTCACTCCCTGCACAGGAAAAGTTGCTGAAGTCATACACATTCAATAAGGGTTATAAAATAACCAAAGTCTTCTCAATTTCAGAATCTGCTAGTGGCAAGGCTCAACGAGCAACGTTTATTCAGATGATTAAGCATGTGAATAGGGAGAATATAAATATCATTGTTTGTGAAAAGGTTGATCGACTTACTCGAAACTTCAAGGATGCAGTCATGATTGATGAATGGCTAGAAAAAAACGAGGCTCGGCAAGTTCATCTTGTAAAAGACTCTCTTATACTCCATAAGAACTCAAGGTCGCAAGAAAAGCTTAACTGGGGAATAAGAATACTCTTTGCCAAAAATTATATCGATAACCTTTCAGAGGAGGTTAAGAAGGGTCAAAAAGAAAAGATTCAACAAGGATGGCTTCCTACTAAGGCGCCAGTTGGGTATAAAACAATTGGTGAAAAAGGTCATAAAACGCATATAATTGATGAAGAAAAAGCGCCACTTGTTCAAAAAATGTTTGATCTGTATGCAAGTGGCACATACTCAATTACAAAGCTCACTACGAGCATGAAACAAGCGGGATTGACGGGCTATACTGGTAATCCAATCGTAAGATCAAGGATAGCAGTTCTTCTTCAAGACCCTTTTTATATTGGTCAAATGAGGTGGAATGATATTACATATCAAGCCAAACATACATCCCTTATAGCAAAAAATGTTTTTGAAAAGGTGCAAAACACGCTCCATGGAAAGACTACACCAAAATACAGTAAGCACTCATATCTATTTAAGGGATTGTTCCATTGTGATGAGTGCAAAGGAACGATTACATGGGAGATTCAAAAAGGGAATATTTACGGTCACTGCAACCATTATAAAGAATGCAAGCAAACAGTATGGGTAAAAGAACCAAATGTTGAAAAACAGCTATTGCCGGTATTTGATACACTGGTAGTCAAGAACAAACGAATACAAGAATGGATACGGAAAGCCTTAAAAGACAGCGCATATGATGAGATGGAATATACCGAAACCTCAATCAATGAACTATCAAAGCAAGAAATAATGTTGAACAAACGGCTCAAAAAAATGTATATCGATTTGCTTGACGAAAAAATAACACAAGATTTTTATGACAATCTCAAATCCCAAATAGAGGGAGACCTTTTTGATATTACAGAAAAGCTAGGAGCACATAATAAGGCGAATGTGAAAAATATGGACATGGGAGTAAATATTTATCTCCTTTCACAGAATGCAGGTACAACATACCAATCGTGCCTCCTTGATCCTAAACGATCATTACTCAAGCTTGTGTTTGACCGACTATACCTTAATGAAGGAACAGTAAGCTACGAATTAAAAAAGCAATTTAAACTTATCCAAAAACTTGCACAAATCACTGAAAGTTCGAAAGACAAATTAGAGACAGAAGAAGCGAAAGAAATTTTCGAACCTACAAATAACGTTGATATAAAGACCCAAAAGGAGTATTTACGTCTTCACTGTCCTAATCTGCTCCCCGACGAGGATTCGAACCTCGAACCTTGATCTTAACAGGATCCTGCTCTACCGTTGAGCTATCGGGGATATATGTAAACAAATTGTCAATGTGCGACTTTATTGCCAGGATCCTGCT
>Ga0105051_10003708_pt1 | contig 18353 bp, 21 predicted proteins | sample FRY02_FD_78383 | JGI IMG/M metagenome (GOLD analysis project Ga0105051, IMG submission 78383) | Freshwater microbial communities from Lake Fryxell liftoff mats and glacier meltwater in Antarctica - FRY-02 (megahit assembly) | ecosystem: Environmental > Aquatic > Freshwater > Ice > Glacier... | reverse complement strand
GTCGAGATCATTTTCATGCCCTCTCACCAGCGCCCTTTCAAGGCGGTCGCGCAGGGTCATGAATGGGCCGCCATTGAAAAGAAGACGCCAGCGGACCAGATACCGAGAGGGTCGGCATCTTCTGCCAACGCCAGTTCCGCGAGCTGATAATAGACCGGGCGGGCGAGCACCGCTTCCAGCCCGGGCCGCACCTGCAGATAGGGTTGCGGCTTGTCGGCGCCAAATCGCAGCGGATGATCCGCGCCGGCGATGACCAGATGGTCGGTGTTGAGCCGGAAGGCCAGCGTCCGTTCTGCACCATCGCCTTCGCTTTCCAGCTCCACCGCGACGAACGGCGCATCATCGACGATGATGCTCAGCTTCTGATAGGGGGTGACCAGCGCGTAGCTATCATCCGCTTCCCGGCGCAAGATGCTGGAAAAGGCGCGTACCATTGCCGGGCGCTTGATCGGGTCACCTTGATGGTACCATGTCCCGTCGGCCGCGATTCGCATCTCGCTGTCGCCGCTCTCCTGCGGATCCCATTGGTCGACAGGCGGCAGTTTCTGCGCTTCAGCCAGTTCGGCAATTTCCGCAATGGAGAGCGAGGCAAGTTCGGGGGGCGGTGTGTAGGGCATGCAACCGGACTATTGCCCGGCGCCATTTCTGTAAAGGCTTAGGGTCAAATCCTTCGAACGACAAAATGACTGCGATCTCGGGAAAAAGCTCCCTTGGAAAGGTAATCAGCCCTCCCGGCGGGCGCTTTCACCCGATATTATTGCCATTTTGACGCCACGCCCGTGCATTTAACAGGTCCTGACCCCAGACTCGCTATTTGGTCCAAGGCCCGAGCGTGCCGGTTTTCGGTAATGGCTTGCCCGCAGGTCCGGCCCGCATCAGCAGCCGCGAGGGCTCCCACGGCCCGGGCAGCGTCCATCCCCCGGTTCCCTCTGCGGTGAATCCGAAGAACCGCTGATAATATTCCGGGTCGCCAATCATCACCAAAGGCAGCGGATCATCGGGCTGAATTTCCTTCAGCAAGGCCGCCATCATAGCCCGGCCGATGCCCTCGCGCTGAAAATCGGGGTAAACCGCCACTGGTCCGACCATGATCATCGGGTGTTTCTTGCCGTCTTCATCGGTCAGGGCGACCGGCCAGCATTGGATCGAACCGAGCAGTTCATGCCTTTCCTGATCGACGGCGGCGAGCGACAGGCCTTCGAGCATGTCCATGCCTTCGCGCAATCGATAGGCGGTGCGATCGTGCCGGTCCTTGCCAAAGGCGGCGTCCAGCAAGGCCTCGACGAGTGGCGGATCGATTTCGGCAAGTGGAATGATGTTGGTCAAGTCATTGGTCTCATATATCGGGAAAAGCGCGCGCTACTCCGCTTTGGGGTAAAAGTCGAGCCACATAGGTTGCAATTGCATGATCGCAGAGTGCGAGCTAAAAGATTGTTCTGTTAAGGGAGTTTGCGCGTGACGGACCAAAATCAGGCATCGGAACGATCCACCGGCGAAACACCGCCACCAGCTGCGCCGGTGAAAGCGATCCGGCTGGCATCACTGCGCCGTGACCCCAGGGGCTGGATTGTCCTGCTGCTCGGTCTGGGCGCGCCGCTGGCATTTTTCACAGCAGCAGGCGGCAGCGGCATTGGTCTGTGGGGCTGGCAAGCCGGTCTGGCAGCGATACCGTGGATCATATTGACAGCTCTGCTCACGCTGATCCTGGCGATAGTCTTTATCATGCTCAATCGGCGTAAAGGGCGCAAGACGCGCTGGCCTTTATTGGGACTGGGCATGATCGCAACAGTCGGTTTTCTGGGCTTTCTGATACCCTATGTCACGGCCATCACAACCCTGCCTGCGATTCATGACATTACCACCGATCTTGCCGATCCGCCGCAGTTCACTGCGCTGACATTGCGCGCCGATAATTGGGATAATATTCCGGGCGTGGATGATCGTGACATGCGCGGGATGAATCCGCGCCAGCGCTGGGCGACGGTCCATCAGGATGCCTATCCGGATATTCGCTCGGTGCGCATGGATCAGCCGGTCGCGGTGGTGATCGAGAAAGCCAAAAGGCTGGCAGAAGATCGCGGATGGGATATCGCCAGCGTCGATCCGGCTGCGGGCAATCTGGAAGCCACCGCCACGGTTTCGCTATTCCGGTTCAAGGATGATATCGTCATTCGTGCCAGAGCGGCAGAAAATGGCGCGGCCAGTATCATCGACATGCGCTCGGTCAGCCGGGTTGGCGTCCATGATCTCGGGGCCAATGCCAAGCGCGTCCGAAGATTCCTGAGCGATCTGTCGGGAACGACGACCGCCGCTTCGCAATAGCTCTATTGCCGCAGGCGGGTCAGCCGGCCGGAGTCAGCTTGAGCATCCGGCCGCCTTCGCCGTCTTCCAGCACATAGATCGCACCATCGGGACCCTGTTCGACTTCGCGAATCCGAGCGCCCATCAGAAAGCGATCGGCCTCCTTGGCGCTGCTGCCATCGAAACTGACGCGGATCAGCGCCTGACTGGCGAGGCCACCGATAAAGGCGCTGCCCTGCCACGCGGGAAACAGATCTCCGGAATAAAAGATCAAGCCGCCGGGGGCAATTGTCGGCACCCAGGCCACTTTTGGCGCTTCGAATTCGGGGTGTGTGTCATGATTGGGGATTTTCTTGCCATCATAATGATTGCCCTCAGAGACGATCGGATAGCCATAATTGGCACCGCGCTGCACCAGATTCAGTTCATCGCCGGCAAGTGGCCCCATTTCCTGATTCCACAACCGTCCCTTGCTGTCGAAGGCGAGGCCCAAAATATTGCGGTGGCCCAGCGACCAGATTTCTGGAAGCGCGCCATCCTTGTCGACAAACGGATTGTCCTTGGGAATGCTGCCATCCGGATAGAGCCGCACAATCTTGCCGAGATTGGCTGCCATATCCTGGGCCGGGTCAAATTTCTGCCGCTCGCCCGAGCCGATGAAGAGATATTCGCCATCGGGTGAAAAGGCGATGCGGTGGGAAAAATGGCCTCTGCCCTCTACTTTCGGATTTTGTTTCCAGATGGTTTCAAGATTTTTCAACGCCGGTTTTTGGCCAGCCAGAGCAAGCTTGGCGCGGCCAACCACGGCACCGCGAGTGTCATTGTCTCCGGCCTCGACCCAGCTCAAATAGACCATATTGCTCGTGGCAAAATCGGGAGCGAGTACGATGTCGCCGAAGCCACCCTGACCACCATAGTCAACCTCGGGTACGCCGCTGATTTCGGTCTTCTGCCCCTTGGCATCGACCAGCTGCAATTTGCCGGCTTTTTCGCTGACCAGCATCCGGCCATCGGGAAGGAAGGTCATCGCCCATGGTTCATCGAAACTGGCAATTACGGCCGTTTCAAAGGGCTTGCGATCTATTGGGGAAATATCATTCAATGCCTGCATTTCTTCAGATGCGCCGCCCGTTGCCTGTGCGTCATCGCCGTTGGTACAAGCAACCATCAGGATTGCGACTGAGAGTGAAATTCCAATATTTTTCATGAGATTCCCGTGTTCCATCATTAAATTTATTCCACCCACCTTTACGAGGCAACATAGGGGAACCGAGGCAATTTTCCTAGGCCAATCCGAGGTTTTTTGCCCAAGAATCTGCGCGTTCACCGCTTGCTTACCATTATTGGTTAAAGCAGCCGCATGTTCGGACGAAAAACCAGTCGCGATGATCCGCGCCCGCGGTCGGCGGTTTCCCATGGCGTGGGCGTGGCCGGCCTGATTGGCCTGGCGTCCTGGGTCCTGATCGCCCGGCAATATGGCCTGGACGGCCCCTATTCTGCGCTCGCCGCCTGTCTGGCCTGTGCGGTGCCGATGGTGATCTGGTCGCTGTTGATGGACAAGGTGCATTTGCGGCCATCCACCGGAATCGACTGGGACAATCCGAAATCGCTCAAGGAAACATTCGACATCAGTCTGGTGAAACTGGCTGGCCTGTGGGCGACATGGGGCATTATCGCGACCATTTACTGCGTCGGACGCTGGTACTGGTCGGGACAATATCCATTTTCGATGGAGATGATGGAAACCGCAGCACCCTGGTTGTTCGTGCTGTCCATCCCCTATGTGCTGTTCATGGACCGCTTTACCATCGAACCGCGCGACGGTGCGTGGCATTTTGGTCAGCTGCTGACCGGCAGGAAAAGCGAGTTTGATCGCGAGCAGATTTACCATCATCTGCGCGCCTGGGCGGTGAAGGGCTTTTTCCTCGCCTTCATGCTTTCGATCGTGCCCGGCGGCTTCGGCGATCTGGTCCGGCTGGATCTTGATGAACTCGCCGACAATCCGGTGGCGATCGCTCATTGGCTGATCGTCGCGATGTTCGTCGTCGACGTGCAGTTTGCCACGGTTGGCTATCTGCTGACGATGAAACCGCTCGATGCCCATATCCGCACCGCAAATCCTTATCTGGCGGGCTGGGTTGCCGCCCTGATGTGCTATCCGCCGTTCATATTGATGGGCGATGATGGCCCGCTCAACTATCATGTCAACACCGCCGACTGGGCCTATTGGCTCGATGGTCAATCAACCATTCTCTGGGTCTGGGGCGGGTTGCTGGTTTTTCTCACTGGTCTCTATGCCTGGGCGACGGTTGCCTTTGGCCTGCGCTTTTCCAATCTCACCCATCGCGGGATTTTGACCCACGGTCCTTATAGCTGGACCAAGCATCCCGCCTATGTCGCCAAAAATGCCTATTGGTGGCTCGCGACCATGCCGTTTCTGGTGACGTCGGGCAGTATCAGCGATTTTGTTCGCAATACAGTGCTGATAGCGGCGGTCAGCGGCGTCTATTACTGGCGTGCCAAGACCGAGGAAAAGCATCTGCTGAGCGATCCGGCCTATAAGGATTATGCCGAATGGATGGACCGCAATGCGCCGATCCCGCGCGCGTTCAACTGGGTCAAGCGGCGGATCGGCTGGTGGACCCCGGATCAGGGCCAGGAGCCGGAAATCCAGCCTGCCGAATAGGATTGTCGGAATCAGCCGGTGCAGCTAATCCCCTGTCATGACGATGATCGGAACGGATGGAAAACACCGGTGCTTCGGCGGACAGGCGGGCAAGGAATTTTACGGCGACTATCATGACCGGGAATGGGGCGTTCCGGTCCATGATGACCGGTTGCTGTTCGAAAATCTGATTCTCGAAGGCGCGCAGGCTGGCCTGAGCTGGGAGACGGTGCTGCGCAAACGCGATGGCTATCGCCGCGCCTTTCACGGATTTGATATCTTGCGCTGTGCTGCAATGGGTGATGATGAGCTGGAAGCTTTGCGGGACGACGCCGGCATCATTCGCAACAGACTCAAGATATATTCTGTCCGCAAAAATGCGCTGGTTTTTCTGCAGATGCAAAGGGAGTTTGGCAGCTTTGATGCATGGCTATGGGATCATCTGGATGGCCCCCCCCCGCCAGTCAACCGGCCCGGGCATTTCTCCGATATGGCAAGCACGTCGCCGATCAGCGATGCAATCTCCAAAAAACTGAAAAAACGCGGCATGAGCTTTGTCGGCAGCACCATCATTTACGCCTATATGCAGGCAATCGGAATGGCCGACGACCATCTCGCCGGATGCTGGAAAGCCTGACTGGGCTGATCATCTCACGGGCTCGCGCCTCGACGGCTGCGAGCCTGTGATAATCACCTGGTTGAGCAGCGATCAGTTCGGGTTTTTGAGATAGGCAATCACGTCGGCGCGTTTCTGTGCATCCGGCATGCCGGCGAAAATCATCTTGGTTTTCGGGATCACCCGCTGCGGCTTTTCGAGAAACTGGAATAATTTTTCTTCTGTCCAGATGATGCCACTATTGGCATTGGCCTCGCTATATTTGAAGCCTGCAACCGAACCGGCTTCGCGGCCAATAATGTTTGCCAGTGACGGGCCGATGCGGTTCATTCCAGGATCAACCACATGGCAGGTGCGGCACTGCATGAAGGCGGATTTTCCCGAGGCGACATCACCGGTCAGACTTGCATAAGCAACACCGTCCAATGTGGTGATATCATCAGCGGCTGGCGGTCCGCTATCTACGGGCGCTGCTGCTTCAGTAGTGGCCGCTGCTGCGGCGCTTGGCGCTGGTTCAGTGAATTCCGACCCATCGCCCGAACATCCTGCAGTTAAAACTGCCAAAGCGACTATCGCAGTTACCGACTTCATCCTGACCATATTCTTTCCTAACGAGCTATATTAATAGCAGAATCAACACCATAGCCACCTAGTGCGGGTGACTTCGAAAATAAACTGCCGATCTGCAATTTTACCATTTTTTGATCGGGCCTTTCATCGCCGTGCACCATTTCGGGTCTGTCGGCCTTCGCCTTTCCCCTGTCCGCCGGATGCTGCGTTGGCACAGGCATGAAAAAACCGCTATCGCCTGTGAATGTTCAGGATTAGAAACGCGACACCGATAGAGTAGCGGATCGGGCGGGTCGCCGGGGCTGGCCGAATTGCACAGTTGAAAGAGAGTGGCTCATGATATTGGCACTGAAGAAATATCTTTCGCGGTTGCCGGAAAAAATCTGGTTCCGGGCGATGCTGTTCAGCGTTGCCGCAATTGCCACTGCGGTGGCGGCGGAGTGGGTTGGCCCCTTGTTGCCCTATGAAGGGGATCTCGAGGTCGCCAGCGGTTCGGTCGGAGACATATTGACGATTCTGGCATCCAGCATGCTGGCGGTCATCGCTTTTTCCGTTTCCATCATGGTGTCGGCTTATGGTTCGGCGACCAGCACGGCTACGCCCAGAACCATCGCTCTGATGCTCGCCGATGATCGCTCGCAAAATGCCTTGTCGACTTTTCTCGGCACGTTCCTGTTCAGTATCGTCGGCATTATCGGCCTGTCTGCCGGATATTATGATGATCGCGGTCGCATCATCCTGTTCTTCGCCACGATCGCCGTGATTGTCGTCATCACCGGAACACTGATCAACTGGATTCAGCAGCTTTCCACGTTCGGCAGGATGAATGACCTTATCGAGCGAGTGGAGATGGCCGCGTCAAAAGCGTTGCGCTGGCATGGCCAGCACCCCTATTTGAACGCCCAGCCGCCAGTCGAGATACCGAAGGAGGCGCTTCCCGTCAGCAGCGATATTGCCAGCGGCGTGGTGACTTCTGTCGATCTGGATCAGCTGGAGGAAGCCGCCGAGAAATATGGCGTGACAGTCTATCTCGCCATTCATCCGGGCAAGCTGGTCTATCCGGCCCGGCCGCTGCTCTATCTGTCCGGCGACGAGGCCAACGGGGCTGATCACCAGCCGTTTCGCGATGCCATATTGGTCGAGCATGACCGCAGCTTCGATCAGGACCCGCGATTTGGGCTGGTGGTGCTTTCCGAAATAGCCTCGCGGGCATTGTCCCCCGCCGTCAATGATCCGGGCACGGCCATTTCAGTCTTGGATAGCGGCCTGCGCTGTTTCGAGGTCTTGGCACAAGCCAGTTCGGCACCAGAAGATGCGCAATATTCCAGAGTCCATGGCCCGGTGATCACAACGGAAGATCTGTTCAACGACTTTTTTGCCAAGATTGCCAGGGACGGGGCGGGAATGGTGGAGGTGCAGCAACGCATTCAGCTGTGCCTGCTTGCGCTGGCCCAATCATGGCCGGACATATTTTCGGCAGCCGCATCAGAAGCGTCCCGCAATGCACTGGCGAGAGCGCTCGACACCATTGTCCACAAGCCGGACATAAAGGATCTGAAGGCGAGATCGCAAAGGGTCATCGACAGCGGCGGAACATAGGGGCCGTCGGCCGGGAGGCATCGCTGCTTGGTAAAGGCCGGTTTTCAGCCTGGCGCAAAAGCCGCCATGATATCCGGGATTGCGGTGGGGCTGTCCATTTTCTGCAGCGCTGAAATGGCGTCCGCGATGACCAGATCATATTGCGTAACCGGCCCTTCCAGGGCGCAAGGCTTTGCGCCAATGGCACGGATCAGGCCATGGGCTTTCTTGTTGGTGCGCAGGGTTTCGATCCGCAAATGGCGAAGGCCTTCACAATAGCAGTCGAGGAAAAGCGCCGTCATCAATAGACGCGCGACGCCCTGGCCGTGATATTGGTCCAGCACGGCGATGGCGAACTCGCCAGCGTCGCTGGTTGCGGCCTCGCGAAAAACATGCGCTACGGCAATGGCGGGATGATCATTTGCATCCATATTGACCACCCCCCAGGCGAGATGATTGGTGCCATCCACGCTCGCCAAACGTTCAACGACCGCAGGAGGCATGGTTTTGGATCCCGAGAAAAAGCGCAAATAGCGGCTCTGGTCGGACAATTGGCCAATGCCTTTCTCGATCTGCCCACGGTCGGAGTGGCGGACGCGCCGCAGACAGACATGCATGCCATTGTCGAGTCTGGCATCCACCGACTGGACCTGATTTTGAAACGACCATGCCTCAGCCATCGAATCTCTCCTCACCGCGCCGCGATCACTGTCCGACCGGCCGAACTCCGTCCCGATCCGCACGGGACCGCTGGAAATATCATCAATTTCCACAGGAAGCCATGGGCTTTGCCGCGCTCGTCCATCTGTTCGGGCTGCAGCCCGGAATGGCGATTGTGAGAAACCGGTTCCCCGGTCAGCGGTTATTGGCTGATAATTCGCCAGCCCGCTGGCCGGGACCGGGAAAGCCTTCAGGCGATCATTCAGCGCACCGTCACGGTTACAGCCCGGCGGTTCAGGCCCCATGCCGTTTCATCCGAGCCCAGTGCGTCTGGCCGTTCCTTGCCATAGCTGACCACCGATATTCTCGACAGCTCCACGCCCATGGTTGAAAGATAGTTTTTCGCGGCATTGGCGCGGCGTTCGCCGAGCGCCAGATTATATTCGCGGGTCCCGCGCTCGTCGCAATGGCCTTCGACCCGGATACGAACACTGGGATTGGCTACCAGCCAGGCCGCCTGGCTGCGCAAGATTTCCTGATCTGTGCTGTCGACATTGCTCCGGTCGGTGTCGAAAAATATTCTGTCTGCGGCAACATTGGCCAGAAAATCCTCCTGGCTGCCCTTGATCGGGCCGCTGGATGAATCGTAATAGTTCATATTGTCGCCAGGCGCTGGTGGCAGGCCTTCCGGTGGCTTCTTGCTACAGGCCGACAGGGCCAGAGCCGCAAACAACAGGGGCATGGATATCAAGTTTACTGAAACGCGGGATTGGGACATTTGGGAAAACCTTTTGACTGTTACAAGTGCCTTTTAGGTCGGTTTTCCCAAAGCAATTACCACGGATTTTATATGCGCCTGCCATCGGGCGGGGACATAGGAAATCCATTGTAACGCGTTGGTTCTGGTTATCGTAATATCGGCGCGTTCCTTTCAGGGACAGCATGAACCCGGAGAAGCCCCTCTCCGTGAGATGACGCGGGCACCCGCTCACCCCGACGCAGCCCGCGTCATCCATCCTTCAATGTTCGAAATCTATGTCCAGCCGATAGCCAACGCCCGGTTCGGTCAGCAGATATTCCGGCTGTGATGAGTCATATTCCAGCTTTTGCCGGATAAGAGCCATATAGCTGCGTAAATATTGGGTATCGACCGTAGGATCATTCCATCCGGCAAGCAGCAGCTGGCGATGGGTCACAACCTGTCCGGCGTGGCGCGCCAATGTCTCAAGCAGATCAAACTCCTTGGGAGAAAATTTGATCTCCTCGTCCATCAGAAAGACCTTTCTTTTGAGAAAGTCGATCCGCAAGTGACGCGATTCAAACTCCTGGCTTTTCACGGCCTCATTTTTCCTGCGCCGGACAGCAGCCCGAATCCGCGCCAAAAGCTCCTCGATATTGAACGGCTTGTTGATGAAATCATCCGCCCCCTGATCCAGTGCCGCAACCTTTTCTGCTTCCTGGTGGCGGGCAGACAGGATCAGGATCGACAAGGCGTTCAGGCCGAGCAATTTCGCGATGATTTCCTTGCCATCGGCATCGGGCAGTCCGAGGTCGAGCAGGACAATATCAAACACCGTATCTTTCGCCTTTTTCAGTGCCTCGGCGGCTGTGCCGGCTGAATCCACGCCATAGCCTTGCGCGATCAATACCGGTTGCAGCGACCGGATGAGCGCGGTCTCGTCATCGACCAGCAATATTTTCACGTTCATTGGCCAATGCTTTCTGATGGGGAGGGCGATGCCGGAAGCTTGACGATTATCTTGGTCCCCTTGCCCATTTCCAATGGGCTGTGTGCGGCAATTTCGCCGCCGAATGCCTGGGCAAAGCCGGAGGCGATTGAAAGACCCAGGCCGTGGCCTTCCTTGCGTATATTTTCTGCCGAGCGGTAAAACCTGTCAAAAACTCTGTTCAGCTCGGAAACCGGAATCCCGCATCCCTGGTCCGAAATGGCGATTTCAACCCGTCCAGCCTGCTTGTGACCGGTTATCAAAACCGGCGCATTGTCGGGACTATATTGGATCGCATTTTTGAGAATATTGTAGAATAATTGCTCGAGCATTACCGGATTGGCGCGCACCGTGCAGCTGTCAAAGGGCAGGCTCTTGATGATCTCTCGCCCGCTGTGGTGCATTTTCACGGTGTTGACCGCCGAGCCCAGCATTTCCACCAGATCCAGGCTTTCCAGCTGATCCGGTGATATGCCGGCCTGAAGTCGGCCCAGATTGAGCAGGTTCGTGGTATAGCGGTTTAAGCGTTCGCACTGGTCCTGAATGATCGTCAGCATTTCCTTGCGCGAAGCTTCCGGCAGCGTTTCACCATAGGATGCAAGGCTGGATGCGGATGCGGAAATGGCCGCAAGCGGGGTGCGCATGTCGTGGGAAATGGAAGAAAGCAGCGCGGTCTTGAATTCCTCGGACCGGCGCATGGCTTCTGCCTCCGCCTTCTGGTGGAGCAGAACAAAGCGGTCGATTGCCATGCTCAGGAGATTCAGCACCGCGTCAAAGTCAATCTTGCTCAGCCGCTTGGATTTCTGAGCATCCTGGGTACAGATCAACACACCGATATGGCGTTCTGAAGATGACAGCAGATAGGCAATTTTCTCGTGCTGGACATGCTGCAATTCGCCTAGTCGGATGGCCTGCTTCGCCTCAGCCTGCCATCGCTCTTTGCCCACAACCGCCAGCCATATATCGTTGCTGATTGCATATATTTCAAATTCCCGGGCGGAATCGAATATGCCCGTCTCGACGATGGCCCGGTCAATATCTTCCAGATGCACCGCGGTCTGCAACCGATTGCTGATGTCGAGCAACAGATTGATTTTCTGCTGCGCAATCTCGGCGGCGCGGGCCCGGTCGTTGATCCGTCCCGCCAATATGCCCGACAGGAGAGCGCTCAAATTGAAGGCGACCAGCGGAATATATTCGTCGGACGTGGTGACGCCGAAATCGAGCAAAGGTTCGCTGAAGAAGAAATTATAGAAGAACGAGGCACCAATGCCCGCCAGCAAACCGCCGCGCAGACCGTTTACGGCACCGATGATGGTCACGGCGGACACATAGATAAGCGCGGCGCTGACCGGCCGGTCGGCGCTCTGGGCGACATAGGTTGCCAGGGTCCCGGCGACAAAGACTGCCAGACCGATGAAGAAGGAGACATAGCTGCGCGAACTGTCCGTGGACAGCCGTTCGAAGATCTTCGGCATATTGTTGAACATCGGCAGTTTCATCCGGGCGGCATAGCTGAAAATCCGCAAAGCCACATGCACGGATTTTCTATGCCGACCGCCAACCGGATTTCAGCCCGGCCAGGCAAAGGATAGGCGGTCTTCGCCGGTGGCTTCGGCGGAAGCGGCATAGCGGCGTTCCAGGATCGATCCATTGCCCGCATGGTCAATCGCAACAATCGTGCTGCAGCGCGTTCCGTACACCGGGCCGTGGATGAATATTCCGGAACTGGCTGGCTCCAGTGGCGTCGGCGATCCTGTATCTGCTGCATCTGCGGGCGGATAGGTCGATCTGCTCGTCAGTGTTTCCAGCAACCGGGCGGGGTCGTCTGACCCGCTTTGCAGCCAGTCTTGCAGAGCCGCATTGAGATGCTTTGCCTTGGTCCATGGCCTGTCCAGCGGCCCGTTTGTCAGTCCGTGGATGCCCGGCTCGAGCAGGCTGCTGATCGACTCTGGCCGGTTGGAATGCACATGCGCTTCGCCATCCGCGATGGTGATCAGGTTGAACGGGTTGAAGTCGGCGAAGGGCACCGCATCGAGATCGGCGCGATCGCCCTCACCGGACAGAAAATCTTTCAAAAGGTCACCGCGGGACGCGCGGCTGCTGTTCGCGACGCCATAGCCACTGAGATTGGTCACCGCGGCGAACCGCCCCTGTTCGGAAACCCCCAGCCAGGTACCACCCGCCTGGACATCTTTCCCGGCCAACATATGTTCGCGGCCCGGCCAGCGGGCCAGCGGCCGGGCCGGCCGGCCATGCATCTCGTCGCGGTTGCCGATTGCGACCAGTTTCCAGTGGGGATGGGCCTGCCACGCAAGTGAAATGATGCACATCCGGTACCAATAGCGAACGGCACCCGCTTTGCGAATATATTGTCCAGACAGGTCTCCTTTTTCCCAAAAAACATTAATCCGGGTGACACGGGTCACACCCCCTGAAGCAGAGCCCAACCCGCTTGCTGGCGAGGAAAAAGGAGGAAAGATGCAAATGTCGCCGGATCACGCCGACCGTGCACTTTTTGTGAAATTGATGCATAGTCACCATGATTCCAAATATGATCCGCGGCACCAGAGGAAAGAGCGCGCAACCATGAAATTAGGCCATGATCCAGAACTGCTTTCTTTCCGCGACAAGATCCGGGCCTATTTTGAAAATGACTATCCGCAGGACATTTTGGCAAAAACGGCTTCGGGCGCCAGCCTGTCCACCGCTGAAGTGCGCCGCGCAGAAATGGCGCTGGGCGAGAGGGGCTGGCTGGCGAGCGCCTGGCCCGAGCAATATGGCGGTCCGGGCTGGTCGATCGAAGAGCAATATATTTTTGACGAAGAACTGGAGAGAGCCGGGGCGCCGACGGTCACGCCGATGGGCGTGGTATATGTTGGTCCGGTCATCTTCACCTTCGGCACCGACGAGCAGAAAGCGCAATGGCTGGGCGGGATTGGTGACGGTTCGGTGGGCTGGGCACAAGGCTATAGCGAGCCCGAAGCGGGTTCCGATCTGGCCTCCCTGCAATTTTCCGCAGTGCAGGACGGTGACGAATATATACTCAACGGCACGAAAATCTGGACGTCCGCGGCCCAGCATGCCGACTGGATCTTCCTGCTGACCCGCACCTCGCGCGACGCCAAGAAGCAGATGGGCATCACCTTCATCTGCTGCAGGCTCGATCAGCCCGGCGTCACCGTGAAGCCGATCATCACCATCGACGGCAAATATCATCTCAGCCAGTGCGATTTTGTCGATGTCCGGGTTCCGGTTGCCAACCGTATTGGCGAGGAAGGCAAGGGCTGGTCCTATTCGCAATATCTGCTCGGCAATGAACGCACTTCTTATGCGCGCATCGGCGGCAAGCGCAAGCAACTGGCCGATATTCGCGCTATCGCATCACAAATCCCTACTGGGGGCAATCAGCGCCTGATCGATGACAGTTTTTTCGCCGGCCGGTTGTGCGAGGTGGAAACGCGGCTCGATGCCCTGGAGATTACCGTATTGAGAGTGCTGACCGCGGTCCGGGATGGCGGCACGCCCGGCGACGAGGCCTCGATCCTGAAGATCATGGCGACCGATCTGGCGCAGGACATCACGACGCTGTTTCTGGAAGCGGCGGCCGAGCACGGCAACCGCAAATTTGCTGATAGCGTCAGCCCGGACTGGACCGGTGATGCCGCCTTTGCCGCGCCCGGCGTCGCCAATTATTTCGGCACCCGCGCGCAAAGCATTTACGGCGGCACCAACGAAATTCAGCGGAACATTATCGCCAAGCGGGTGCTGGGACTATAGCGGGCAGGGCCGGATTTTTAAATCACCCGGTCTCCCGGAAGCGGATTTGGGCTGCGCGCAAAAAGTGCCGCGCTTATTGGGACGGAACCACCCAGCTGCCGCCAACGCACAGGACATTGTCCAGCGCCAGCCACGCATCGACGCTTTGCTGTGTTATCCCGCCGGTTGGGCAGAACAGGCACTGGCCAAATGGTCCGCTCAGTGCCTTCAATGCGGCAATGCCTCCCGATGCTTCTGCTGGGAAATATTTGAAATGGGTCAGGCCAAGATCCAGGCCGCGCATGATGTCGCCAGCGGTGGCAATGCCGGGAAGGAACGGAATATTGGCGGCGATGGCGGCATGGCCAAGCCTGTCGGTCAGACCGGGGGAGACTATGAATTCGGCCCCTGCGTCGATGGCAGCGGCAAGCTCATCTGGATTTGTGACAGTGCCAGCGCCGACGATGGCACCGGCAACCTGTTTCATTTCGGCGATCGCTTCCAGCGCAAATTCCGTCCGTATCAGCACTTCGAGAACCGGATATCCGCTTTTCACCAATGCTTCCGCCATGGGTTTTGCGTGAGCAAGATCATCGACGGCAAGGACCGGGATGATCGATGTTGCGCGCATCAGCTGCTCAATCGGCTTGATATTCATGACCCATGTTCCTCTATAAAGGCCTATGCTGCGCCGAGCAGGCCGGGTTCGGGATGGATGATGAGTTTTGCCGACAGGCTTTCCATCAACCCGCAATAGCGGCCCCTGGATGTGATCCGGGCGGCAAAGCCCGAACTGGCGATATGATCCGTCAGCCTTGATCCCAATCCACCTGCCAATATAAGCGTTGGCGAAAAACGATATCATGGCCATGGTAATATAGCACGCCACTGCGCGCAAAATCTGACGACAGATTGCCGGCGCAGAAGTTTATAAAAGTGGTGATGGTCGCAGTCATTGGCGAACCGGTCTCTGTGTGCAAATTCCCTGCATAACAGGGAGAATACAGGGAAAACTTCATTTTTTCGCAGATATGGCGCATTTTGAAGGTTCAAACCCCCGCATTACTGCGGGTTTCAAGCCCATATTCCCTAAAAAACGGAACAGGGAACATAATCCGCCAAACAGGGAATGTATGGTCAGGTATCAGGGAACGGGGGTAAGCGTACGGCGGTTGCACGCTTGTTCCTGACTTCAAGGTCTCGATCTTCATTTGCACGGAGGGTTCCGTTGCAGAGGAGAAGATAATGGCGAGAGTGAGTGCGGAGAAGCGGGCGGAGCTGGAGGGTTTCTGGCGTTCGCATCACGAAGGCTGGAAGAATAGCACGCTCAACCAGCGAGAATATTGCGAGCTGCATGGGCTGCCGCTGAGCCGGTTCGGTAACTGGCGCGATCAGTTTAAGGTCGAGGATGAAGTGTGTCAGGCAGAGGTTCTGTATCGGCGCGGAGGGCTTAGACATATGTCTAGCCATATGTCTAATAGGGAAAATGAGCCGGTCTCTACGGGCTATGTTCCCTCGGCAAAATCGCTGCCAGACGGCCGCCGCAACTTCAGACTAAGCGACAAGAAGCGGATCGTTGCCGAGGCGTTGGCGCCGGGCGCTTCGATATCGGCCGTTGCGCGCCGTTACGGGATCGACAAGCCGCTGCTGTTCCGCTGGAAGCGCGAGTTGGTGTCGTCGGCGCCCGAACCGGTGTTTTTGCCGGTGACCATCAGCGATACACCGAACTCGGCAAATGCATCATCTGCGGCCCCTTTAATCCCAATGCCTCAACCGGTGGCCGCACCAGTAATCGTCGAGCGTGCGGCACAGGAGATCGAGGTTGAGCTGGTCGGCGGCCGGCGCGTGCGCTTTGCGCAGGGCACGGATCCCGGGACGGTGCGGGCGATGGTCGAGATGCTGGAAGGAGCGAGGCAATGATGATGCTTCCAGGCGGGACCAGCGTGAAGATCCATGTTGCAGCTGGCGTTACCGATATACGCAAGGGCATGGATGGTCTCGCGATGATGGTTCAGGGCGTGCTGCGGGAGGATCCGTTCTCGGGCCACCTGTTCGCCTTCAGAGGCCGCAAGGCGAACCTGATCAAGATCGTGTTCTGGGATGGCAACGGACTGTGCCTGTTCACAAAGCGGCTCGACCAGGGCGGGTTTATCTGGCCGCAGGTGGATGATCGGGGCGGGAAAGTCGTGCTCAGTTCTGCGCAGCTCTCGCTGCTGATCGAGGGGATCGACTGGCGGGCACCGGAGCGGGTGTACCGGATGATTTGCAGGTCTATCTTGACGAACTGGATGCTTTTATCGAAGCCGAGATCCGACCGCTTGAGCAAGCCGACGACAATATCCGCTTTTTCGATCATCGCCGAGAAACAGTCGAACCGACTGGGATAATCAGGGATTGCCGCGCCAGGACTGGGAACAACTGTTGCACGCCGCAACGAAGCGGGCCGATGCTGCCGGTCACTGGCGTTTTGCCGCCCCCAAGAAATATGGTGGCAAGGATGGTTCGAATCTGTGGATGGCGGTGATCCGCGAGCACATGACCCGCAAAGGGTCTCGGTCTTCACAACGACCGGCAGAACGAGCATAGCATTGTCGGCAATTTCCTGTTTGTCGCCATGTTTGAGCAGTTCGCGACCAGCGAAGCACAGAAGCAGGAGTTCATTCTCGGCGGTTTTGAGGGAAACAGACGGACGGCTTTCGGGCTCACCGAACCCGATCACGGCAGCGATGCCACATTTATGGGAACGCGGGCCGTTCCCGAAACCCGGGACGGCGTCGACGGGTGGCTCGTCAATGGTGAGAAAATGTGGGCTACTGGTATGCATGTCGCGACCTATTGCGCTACCTTCTGCCGCACCAGCGGCAATGACGGCGATGCGAAAGGCATCACCTGTCTGCTCGGCCCCAACCCTTCGCCTGGCTTTGTGATCGAGGAATATCTGTGAACGTTCAATATGCCGACCGACCATCCGCGTATCAGCTTTACCGATGTTTGGGTGCCCAACAGCCCGCAGCTCGGTCCGGTCGACGGCGGATTGTCGATCGCGCAAAGCTTTGTCCATCAGAATCGTATCCGCCAGGCGGCCTCCTCTCTCGGCGCGGCGGTGTTCTGCATAGAGGAAAGCGTGAAATATGCACGCGAGCTCAAGCCGTTCGGGCAAGTACTGGCGAAAAACCAAGCGATCCAGTTCCCTCTGGTCGAACTGTCGACGCAGACCGAAATGTTGCGCGGCTGCTGATCCATAAGACCGCGTGGGAGATGGACAATATGCCCCATAAAGACGTCGAACACCGTTTGTCCGACCGCGTATCAATGTGCAATTACTGGGCAAACCGTTTGTGCTGCGAGGCAGCTGACCGAGCCATGCAGATTCATGGTGGGATGGGCTATTCGCATAAGCCTTTCGAGCATATCTATCGGCATCATCGCCGCTATCGCATTACCGAGGGTGCGGAAGAAATCTAGATGCGCAAGGTTGCGGCTTATCTGTTCGGCTATATCGGACCACGGAAAGAGACACTAGGCAAGCGCTGACGGAGATCTAGGTGAAATCGACGCTGACGCTGCCCATGCCTCCGATATGCGCGGTGAACTTGTCACCTGACACCGCAGGAACCATCGGCCCGAGCGCGCCGGACAGAATGATGTCGCCTGCCTGCAGCGGCTCGCCGTGACCGATCCGGATTGAGGCGAGCCAGGTTAGGGCGTTGAGCGGATTTCCCAGACAGGCCGCGCCGCTGCCTTCAGAAGCAACCACGCCGTTCCTTTCCATCCGCATGCAGCAGCCGGCAAGATCTATGTCCTGAAGGTCGAATGGCTGGTCACCAAGAATGAACATGCCCGCAGAAGCGTTGTCGGCCACGGTATCGGCATATGTGATATCCCATTCGGCGATGCGACTGTCGACAATTTCCAGCGCCGGAAACGCACAGGAGATTGCGTCGGCCAATGTCGAGGGGTCATCGCTAACGCTTTCTATATCGCGGCCGAGACGGAAGGCGATTTCAGCCTCGACTTTAGGCTGGAGTAGTTTGCCCGACGTTATTGTGCCATCCTCACCAACCTGCATATCCGCGAAAAGCACTCCGAAATCGGGCTGGTCGACCCCAAGCTGTTGCTGCACGGCTTTTGAAGTCAGGCCGATCTTGGCACCAACAATCCGCCGACCCTCCTGTACCCAATGATCCCGGTTCAGCGTCTGGATAGCATAAGCATCGTCTTCGGTCGCTTGTGGTTCGCTATGGCGCAGCGGTGCGATTGCTGGCCCGGCATAGGCGCTCCGCAGATTTGCGGCATGGAACTGATGGTCAATCATGAGCCATGATCTCGGAATAAGGGCGGTGCAGTAGCTGGCCTCCAAGCCTGTTTTGCTCGGTCATGCTTTTACGGGCTGATTATATAATTCCGTCGGACCGGGATATTCATGGCCGTCATCAACTCCGACTTCACGATCTACTAGCGCATTGACCATCTTGTT
>Ga0105051_10003703_pt1 | contig 18388 bp, 17 predicted proteins | sample FRY02_FD_78383 | JGI IMG/M metagenome (GOLD analysis project Ga0105051, IMG submission 78383) | Freshwater microbial communities from Lake Fryxell liftoff mats and glacier meltwater in Antarctica - FRY-02 (megahit assembly) | ecosystem: Environmental > Aquatic > Freshwater > Ice > Glacier... | reverse complement strand
CTGTTTGGAATGATGACGAAGAGAAATGGTATTTTTCTATCATTGATGTAGTTCAAGTTCTTACTGAAAGCGAGCGACCAAGAAAATATTGGAGCGACTTAAAAAGCAAGCTTAAAAAAGAAGGAAGTGAACTGTCCGAAAATATCGGACAGTTGAAAATGATTGCTGACGACGGTAAAATGCGAATTACCGACATTGCCGACACAGAACAGTTATTTCGTTTAATTCAATCAGTTCCGTCAAAAAAAGCAGAACCTTTCAAATTGTGGCTAGCCCAAACTGGTAGAGAACGTATCGATGAAATTGAAGATCCGGAATTAGGTTTTGATCGATTAATGGAAACCTATCTCAAAAAAGGGTATACCAAAGAATGGGTAAACCAGCGATTAAAAAGTATTGAAGTAAGAAAAGATCTTACTGATGAATGGGACAATCGCGGCGTGAAAAAAGGACAAGAATATGCCATTCTAACTGATGAAATCACAAAAGCTTGGAGTGGATTATCGGTTAAAGAATATAAAAACCACAAAAATTTAAAGAAAGAAAATTTACGTGACAACATGAGTAATTTAGAATTAGTACTTAACATGTTGGCCGAAGCAACAACTACTGAAATCAGCAAGGAAAAAAAACCAAAAAACTTTTCAGAAAATAAAAAAATTGCAAAACAAGGCGGAGTAATTGCAGGAAATACACGTAAAGAAATCGAAGCAAAAACAGGAAAAAATGTTGTAAATAAGTTGAATGCAGCTGATTATTTGCAAAATAAAAAGGAACTAGAATAATGAAAGACAAATTCTTAACATACATTGAAAATCTGCAAAACCAAATCTGCAAAGGATTAGAAGATATTGATGGGAAAGCCAAATTCCGTGAAGATATTTGGGAACGACCAGAAGGTGGCGGCGGAAGAACGTGTGTAATTGAAAACGGAAACGTATTCGAAAAAGGCGGCGTAAACATTTCAGCCGTTCACGGTAAATTACCTGATTCCATGCAAAAATTATTCAACGTAGGCGAAGCCGATTTTTTTGCGTGCGGATTGAGTTTAGTCATTCATCCAAAAAGTCCGATGGTGCCAACGGTTCATGCGAATTGGAGGTATTTTGAAATGTATGACAATAACGGAAACGTAATTAATTCCTGGTTTGGTGGTGGACAAGATTTAACACCTTACTATTTATTCAAAGAAGATGCCACTCATTTTCATCAAACGTGTAAAACGGCTTGCGATAAACATAATCCTGAATTTTATCCAAAATATAAAAAGCAATGTGATACTTATTTTTGGAACGCTCATCGCAATGAAGCCCGTGGGATTGGCGGATTGTTCTTCGATTATTGTAAAGAAACGGAAGATATGAAAATGGAAGATTGGTACAATTTCGTGACCGAAGTTGGAAACAGTTTTCTAAATGCGTATCTTCCTATCGTTGAAAAACGAAAAGAGTTGACTTTCACAGATGCACAAAAAAAGTGGCAAGAAATCCGTCGGGGTCGTTATGTAGAATTTAATTTGGTTCACGATAAAGGCACACTTTTCGGACTAAAAACTAACGGCAGAATTGAAAGTATCTTGATGAGTTTGCCTCCGCATGTGCAGTGGGTTTATGACCATCATCCTGAAAAAGGAAGTGAAGAAGAAAAATTAATTCAACTATTGATGAATCCAAAAGAATGGATTGTTTCTCAAAAGTAAATATTTTCACATGAAAACAAAATTCTCTATTTTATTATTTTTAATTTCATCATTTTGCTTTTCTCAAATTGAAGAGAAAAAATTGGATGAATTGATTCAAAATACGTTAACAACTTTTGATGTTCCGGGTATTTCTGTCGGAATTATTAAAGACGGTAATGTTGTCTATTCAAAAGGATTTGGCGTGCGTTCCTTAACAACCAATCAAGAAATGACAGATGAAACGCTGGTCGGAATTGCTTCCAATTCAAAAGGATTTACGGCAACTGCCTTAGCGATGTTGGCGGATGAAGGCAAATTAAATTTTGACGATAAAGTTTCAAAATATATTCCCGAATTTCAAATGCATGATGCGTATGTTTCGCAAGAAGTAACCATCAAAGATTTGTTAACGCACCGAGCCGGTTTAGGTTTGGGACAAGGCGATTTAATGTTTTTTCCAGACGGAGGAATGTTGACAATTGATGAAATTATTTATAATGTAAGGTATTTAAAACCTGAAAACTCCTTTAGAAACAAATTAGATTATAACAATATTATGTTCATCGTTGCGGGTGAAATTATTAGCAGAGTTTCCGGACTTTCTTGGGCGGAATTTATCGAACAAAAAATCATGAAACCCGTTGGAATGATTGCTAGTTTCGGAAGTTATAGCCGTTCAAAAGCAGCAAATGTTTCTAATATGATAGGTGCACATGCTCCAGTAAATGGCAAAGCAGTTGCTATTCCGCATGATTGGAATGAAACCGCAAATGCTGCGGGCGGAATTATAAGTAACATCAAAGATATGACCACTTGGGCCGAATTCTTAATGAATGGGTTTACAACCAAAGATGGAAAGAAACTAGTTTCAGACAAGCAAATTCAACAATTATGGAATGTCCAAATTGCCATGCCAGTTAGCTTAAAAAATCCGTATGATTCGAATTTTAGTGGTTATGGTTTGGGCTGGTTTATAACCGATGTAAAAGGGCATAAACAAGTGTATCATACGGGAGGATTAATTGGAACGGTAACGCAATTTACGCTAATTCCTAATCTGAAATTAGGAATTGTAGTTTTGACTAATCAACAAAGTGGTGCTGCCTTTAATGCCATTACAAACACCATAAAAGACAGTTATTTGGGAATTGAAGATAGAAATTGGCTTAAAACCTTCAGTGATCGAACAACCAAAAATGATGCTAAATTCGAAAAAGGGAAAATGGAAATTTTTGCAAAATCGGAGGTATTTAAAAAAGAAAGTAAAAGTCAACTAAAAAACGAACAAATTTTAGGAACTTACACAGACAAATGGTTTGGCGATATTGTGATTTCAAACGATGGAAAGTCGCTACGCATTTTTTGTAAAACTTCTCCAAGATTAAAAGGAGAATTAATTCCTTATTCTCCAAATGTGATGATTGCAAAATGGGATGATAGAAGTTATGATGCAGATGTTTTTGTGAATTTTCAATTGGATAAAAACGGTAAAGCTCAAGGAATGAAATTAAAACCAATTTCTGATATTACTGATTTTAGTTTCGATTTTGAAGATTTAGAGTTGAAGAAAAAAGAATAGTTAATTAAACCATTAAGAAATTTAGAAAAATTAAGGCACTACTTAATGAAACTAAAGCACTAGATGGTAAAAAAAAGTAAAAAAATATGTTTCCATTACAACGCGGTAGAAGATTAAGAATAAACGAATCCATCAGAAGTTTAGTTCGTGAAACGACGTTAAGTCCAAGTGATTTTATGTTTCCGATGTTTATTGCAGAAGGCGAAAACTATAAAGTTGCTATTCCGTCAATGCCCGGAATTTTCCGTCGTTCGATTGATATGACAGTAGAAGAAGTGAAAGAAGTATTCGCTCTCGGAATCCGAGCCGTAAATATTTATGTAAAAGTAGACGAATCTTTAAAAGATAATACTGGAAAAGAAGCTTGGAATGACAATGGTTTAATGCAACAAGCCATCAGAGCTATCAAAGCGGCTTGTCCAGAAATGATTGTAATGCCCGATGTTGCCCTTGATCCTTATTCAATTTATGGTCATGACGGAATTATCGAAAATGGCGATATAGTAAACGATGCCACAAACGATGCTTTAGTAAAAATGGCAGTTTCTCATGCGAAAGCGGGTGCCGATATGGTGGCTCCAAGTGATATGATGGACGGACGAGTTTTGCGTTTACGGCAAGGATTAGATGCGGCGGGTTTTGAAAATGTAGGGATTATGAGTTATTCGGCTAAATATGCTTCTGCGTTTTATGGTCCGTTTCGCGATGCCTTAGACAGTGCTCCAAGAGAAGCCGATGTTGTTGTTCCAAAAGACAAAAAAACGTATCAAATGGATTATGCCAATCGTATTGAAGCGATTAAAGAAGCCTTGTGGGATGTGGAAGAAGGAGCCGATATGGTGATGGTAAAACCTGGAATTGCGTATCTTGATATTGTTCGCGAAGTGAAGAATGCTGTAAATGTTCCAGTAACGGTTTTTCATGTTTCTGGCGAATACGCAATGGTTAAAGCTGCTGCAGAACGAGGTTGGCTCGACCACGATAAAATTATGATGGAACAATTAATGTGTATTAAAAGAGCGGGAGCGAGTTTAATTTCGACTTATTTTGCAAAAGAAGCAGCGATTTTATTAAATCAAAAATAATGAATAAATCTACCTTAATTTTGATCTTACTTTTCTCAACAGCTGCTTTTTCACAAAACGAAACCATCGATGCTTTTCTTGAAAAATGGCAAAACTCAAAAACCTATTTAGTTGAAATTGCCAACGCAATGCCAGTAGACAAATATGATTATAAACCAACCGAAAGAGAAATGACTTTTGGTGAACAATTACTTCACATTAAAGGAAATATGGATTGGTTAAGTACTTCTTATTTTACAAATGAAAAATTTGATAAAAAGAAAGACGAAAAAACATATTCAAAGGATGAAATTATTTTAATGGTTGAAAAATCGTTTGATAAGGTTTATGATATCATCATAAACACAAATCCTGAAAGTTTGAATGAAAAAGTGGTTTTCTTTGCAGGGCCAAAAACAAAATTGCAAATTTTAAACCTATTGCAAGATCATGTTTCACATCATCGTGGTCAATTGATTGTGTATTTAAACTTAAATGAAATTCTTCCTCCAAAATATGTGGGTTGGTAGTCAACTTTAGTAACATTTATTACATTCAAAATCTTTTTTAAGTCGTAAATTTGTACTTATTGTAAACAATTTTATCATGAAAACATTTTATAAACCGTTCGCTATTGCAACAATTGTTCTAATTTTTGCAAGTTGTGGCGATAAAAAGGCAAAAGATGATTTTGGAAAATCTACGGATGGAGTAACAACAACTGAAACGGTAGTTGACAAAGTAGCAGAAAACCCTCTTTTAGCTGAAGGAAAAGCCTTATTTGAAGGAAAAGGAACTTGCAACACGTGCCATAAACCTAATGAAAAAGTAATTGGTCCAAGCATCGCAGAAATTTCTAAAATTTATAAGGAGCAAAACGCAAGCATTGTTTCGTTCTTGAAAGAAGAAGGAAAACCTATTGTAGACCCTTCACAATATGAAGTAATGCGGACTAATTTTGCGATTACAAAAAAAATGAGCGATGACGAGTTAAAAGCACTGGAAGCGTATATGCTAAGTTATTAACTTATTCTATCACTAATTTGAAGCCAACACGCGGAATATTTTCAATCCGAATGTTGGTTTCGTCTTTAAGTATTTTTCGTAAACGGGAAATAAAAACATCTAAACTTCGGCCCACAAAATAATCATCAGTTCCCCAAAGTTCCATTAAAATGCGTTCACGTTTGAGCACGGTATTTTTATTGTCTAAAAAAAACTTTAGCAAAGCCGCTTCACGTTCCGTAAGATTAGTAACCTCTTTATCTTTGGAAACGCAATAATTGGAAGGATCAAATTCAAACGAACCAATTTGATAGGTTTCGATTGCTTTACTGCTTGTTTTTTGACTTCGATTTAAAAAAACTTCGATTTTCAACGTCAATTCTTCCATACTATACGGTTTAACCAAATAATCGTCGGCACCTAATTTTAAGCCTTTAATTCGGTCTTCTTTCATCGTTTTTGCCGAAAGAAAAATAATAGGAATGGCTTGATTTCGCTTTCTGATTTCGGTGGCAATTTCAAATCCGTCCATCTCTGGAAGCATCACATCGAGTATGCACAAATCGAATTCACCTTTTATAAAAGCTTCAAAACCAACTTTTCCGTTGGTATAATGTGACACATCATATTGACTTTCTAAACTATCAGCGGTTAAAAATCCTAGTGATTCGTCGTCTTCTACATACAGTATTTTCTTTTTTGTCATGAGATGTCTTTTTTTGGAATATGAATGGAAACCGTAATTCCAGCTCCTTCGTTATTTTGAATTTTGATTTTCCACTGATGCAAATCAACGATCTTTTTCACATAGAATAAACCAATGCCAAAACCTTCAACATCTTTTTTGTTTTCTCTGGGAACGCGATAAAATTTATCAAAAACATAGTCTAAATGCTGAGAAGCAATGCCACTTCCTTCATCAGAAAATGACAATATAATTCCTTTTGAAGTTGTTTTAGACTGAATCGTAATCACGGGAGCATCGCCACTATATTTTATTGAATTGTCTACAATATTAATCAAAATGTTGTAAAAATGAAATTCATCTGCTAAAACGATACAATTTTCTCGAATTTCAATGTTGATAGTACTTTTTTTATTCGCTTTTAATAATGCATTTTCTTTAACTAGCTCAAGTGTTTCGTTGAGGTTAATTTCTTTTTTCTCTAACTCAATCCACTTTGCATCGCCTTTGGCAACATTTAAAATACGTTCGATATGGAGATTGAGTTTGTGACTTTGGTTGATGATAATTTGCATGTATTTAGTCAACTTCGGATTATTTTTAATTTCATCTTGCGAGGAAGCGTATTGCGAGGCAATTAAAATAGAAGAAAGTGGTGTTTTAAATTCATGCGTCATATTATTGATAAAATCGGTTTGCAACTCGGTATATCTTTTTTGTTTTAAAAGTAAAAAAACAGAATAAACATAGATAATCAGCACAAAGAATAAAATGCCTGTATAAATCCAATATTGACCCAAAGAGGTGATGAATTTTTGTTGTAAATCCGGAAAACGAATCCCAAAATAATAGATTAAGTTTTCATTTTTAGAGAAACAATTTTCACATTTTTCAGGTTTTTTACCGTCATCAGAAACATAACTACCATAAATCATTTCGTCTGTACCACAATTATAAATAGCATACTCATAATCTAAACCTAATTTTACTTTTTGAAATTCTGATTTTAAATAATATTCCAATACTTGATGCTCAAAAACATCATCGATATTTACGATATAATAATCGTCTGTAATTTTTTTTATTTGATTGGTGATTGGTAAATTTGTATTGTTGTCTCGGTAAATTCGTTTGACCACATCTTGCAAGGCGAAATGAATTTTGTCTTCCATATCCTTTTTTTCTAACGAATAGGCACGATTAAGCATCAGTAACTGCATAATCAAAACACCTACGATAGAGAGCAGGCCAACAAAGATGATACTATTTAAACGGGTAAATTTCACTTATTACTAATTTATTTGAAACAAAACTACTAACAGAATTGTGTGTTTGGGTGTAATTTTTATACGATTAACATGTCATTAACAAAACTTAGCATGTGCTTAACAAATATCTACTTTCTTGTGAATATATTTGCTATGTTCAAATGAATTAATCACCAATTAAAAAATAAATTTTATGAAATCATTAAAAGTAACCTTATTTGTATTTGCTGCAACAGTATTGTTTTCAGTAGGTGCGACTGCTCAAGAAAAGAAGACTCAAATGGCACCAGCTATTACTACTACGCCAGTTGCACAAAAGCCAACTAGTCCAGTAAAATGGAAAGAAGAAGTGTTTGATTTTGGAGAGCTTAAAAAAGGAGTGCCCGTTTCACATGATTTTAGTTTTACTAACACAACTAAACAAACAGTTTTAGTTACAAATGTAAAAGCGTCTTGTGGTTGTACTGCAACAAATTATACTAAAACACCGATTAAACCAGGCGAAAAAGCAATAATTACTGCAACTTATAATGCGGCTAGTCCTGGAGCATTTTCCAAAACGGTAACCGTTTCTTTAAATGAAAATGAAGTTCCAAAAATACTTACTATCAAAGGAAAAGTGGAAGCTGATCCAATAGTTACGCAATAAATACCATCTACTTAATTATAATTCGTTAAAACCACCTTGTCAAAGAGGTGGTTTTTTTTGCTTAGTTGTAAGTACACTATGTAAAGTTATTTTAGGACAAAATACTTCGTAGACCGGGTTCAGTATAAAATTTATTTTGAAACTTTCGAATCCAAAAAAGAGTATTAAAATACATTGTGAAAGAAAGCATCAATTTTGAATAAAATACTTAAATTTGTATAATTAGATTTATTTTGATTAAGTTATTTAATAAAGATGAACTTTAACGGTTTTTACAACAGTCTTATTTACTTTAAGTTGCTTGTAAGTAACAGTTCTTTTTAAAATAATGTTGTGAGTTGGAGAACAGAAGAAAAAACTAAAGTTTTTAAATGACAGCTTCTTTTATTAACTCAAAAGACGTTTTTAGACTTTTAATATAAATATAGCAACGCTTTAAAATTAAATTATGTCATCAATAAATATAACTGTTCACCCTAAAGATGAATCACAAATTGAAGCAGTAAAAGCTTTTATGAATGCTTTGAAAATTAAGTTTGAAATTTCTACGGAAAAGCCATACAATTCGGAGTTTGGAGAAAAAATAGAAAAAAGTAAACATGAATTCAAAGAAGGCAAGTCGACCCGTGTCAAAAAAGAAGATTTACAAAGCTTTTTAGAGCTCTAATGAGCTATTATTTAGATTTTTCTAACCAAGCCAAAAACGAGATTGATTTTCATAAAAAATCAGGCAATAAAGTAATCTTAAAAAAATTATTCGTTTTATTAGACGAACTTACAGAGCATCCTTTTGAAGGAACTGGAAAACCAGAAGCTTTAAAATACAACCTCACTGGATATTGGTCTTGCAGGGTTAACCAAGATCACCGAATTATTTATAAAGTTTTTACGGACACCATATTTATATATTCTGCTAAAGGGCATTATGAATAAAACCCAAAAACCACTTCAAATCGAAATGGTTTTGTTTGTTTTATTTGGTCCGAAGTCGAAGATATTCGTACAGTAGAGTGCTAATTTAGAGATGAAGTCTTCGAAGAGCTGGTGGTTTTTAGATATGGAACCTATAGCAAAAGAAGAGTTTAAAACAGAAAAGTATAAACTAAATAATGGTTAATAAATCAAATGCATTATAATTTTTTAACCTTTGTTAGATTTTAGTAAAACTATTTGAAATTTTGTACTCTATACTTGTATTTGTAACGTTTATTATTTCAATCCGCAATCCTTTAAATCCTATAATATTGCTTTCTAATAAATCATATTGTAAATCTTGTTGAAACGCAGGTCTTGCAATATTATTTATAAATTCTCGATAAATAAATTTTACTCCATTCCCTACTTTACCATTATAAATAAATACTTGTTTGAAATAATAATCATTTGAAATTTTATAATCATTTTTCTTATATTTCACATCATTTTTAAGTTTCAACAACTTAATTGAGTGACTATTAGAAGTTGAATACATCATATTCTCTTTATTTCCTTTGCCCAAAGCAATCCCAAAAACATTAATATTTTGATTCTGTGACTTAATTTCTTCGTATAAGTAATAATCGATTGATTCACCTGTTTTTATTAACATATCACCTGACCTAAATTTTTTATCTACATAGTATGATTCAGGTTTTAAGTCTTCATCTAGAATAATTGCATCATAATTTTGGCTTAATTCATTTTCAATTAGTGATTCACCGATTTCAATAATAAAACTTTTATTTAGTTCAGGTTTTATGTTTTCTATTTTGTGCGGTTGAACTTTTTTAAATGAAGTTCCACAAGAAATAAAAATTAATGAAACAAAAAGACAAAAAGTAATTGTTTTTAAATAGTCTTTGTAAACCATATTGAAAAGTGATTTTAAGTTCATTGTAAAAATACACAAAATATTTATTTCATTGATTTTTAATTTTATAAATAGATGTTTAGTAAATAACAAAAAATAAAATTTAGTAAATATGAGTAAATGAAGAATTAAATAATTGGCATAAAATATTGTAAATCAGTACATTAAAATATTATTGGCACATAATTTTTCTAACGAAGAACACCAGTCGTAAGAATAAAGCCATAATGTTAATCTCGGTTTTACGATGTCATTTTAAGTGCGAACTAATTTTAGCAAGGGTCAAGCTTATTTATAATAGCTTTGTGCAAAGTAAAGACAATTAATTATGATAGATTAGCCAGCTTCCCGAAGTCTTTCAAAGTATTACTTTGCTATTTGAATGTGTCTGACTTCGTAGCAAAAACACTTCCTAATACAATTTAATTTATAAAGTTATCCAGCTGTTATACTTTCGAATAAAAAAATATAACTTGATTTTTTTTCATCAAAAATAATAAAAAATTGAATTTGTTATTTATGATAAATTCAAGCATGGTGCTAATTTATTACACTTCGATTGGCTTGAGTTTTCTTTTCTCTTTTATAAGTTTTCTTTTTAATTTGGTTTATTAATTTTTCTATCATTCTTTTTTATACATTTATAAAAGCTAATTTATTGAAAATGATAGAAAAAATTAAACTCGACCATATTTTATTTCTGGATATTGAAACGGTACCAGAGGAAGAAAATTTTAAATTGCTTGATGAAGAAAAGCAATATCTTTTTGAATCAAAAACACAATACCAACGCAAAGACGAATTCACACCCGAAGAATTTTATGATCGAGCAGGGATTTGGGCAGAATTTGGTAAAATTATTTGTATTTCTGTTGGTTATTTTATCATTAAAACTGATGTTCGGTCCTTTCGAGTAACTTCCTTTTTTGGCGATGAAAAAAAGATTTTAAAAGACTTTAGTAATTTATTGAACAATCATTTTAATCAACCGCAACACATTTTATGCGGTCATAATGCAAAGGAATTTGATTTTCCTTTTATCGCACGACGAATGATTATTAACCAAGTAGAAATTCCAGCTAAATTGAATTTATTTGGAAAAAAACCATGGGAAGTTCCTCATTTGGATACGTTAGAATTATGGAAATTTGGCGATTACAAGCATTATACTTCGATGCGATTGCTCACTAAAGTACTTCAAATTCCTTCTCCTAAAGATGATATCGATGGGAGTGAAGTAGCTTATGTTTATTATGTAGACAAAGACCTTGATCGCATTATTACCTATTGCGAAAAAGACGTAATCGCAGTTGCACAAGTTTTTCTGCGTTTGCGACGAGAAGACATTTTGATTCAAGAGGAAATTATTCACGTGTAAATAATTTCCCCTTTAATCACTTATCTTTTTAAAACAATTTTCTTTATTAATTTAGTGCTTTCGTTTTCTATAGAAATTAAATAAATCCCGTCAGAAAATTCATGAATATCCAATTCTACTGAATTGGCATTTGTTGTTTTTGATAAAACAATACGTCCTTGTAAGTCAAATAAGTCAATTTTAGTTTCTAAATTATCAAACCAAGAAACAGTGAAACTTCCACGTGATGGGTTTGGATAAAGCGTTACTTGTTGACTCCTATTTTCAGCTAAATCCAAGTTGTTTTCGATTAGTATTGGAATAACGACATTTGGCAACCAAGCGGCAGCAGAATTTAAAATATTCACTGTAAAATCATCAGTTGCTTCTTCGATTAACGAGTTGGTGTAGCTTATTAAATTTAAATTGAGCTCTTCTTGTGTAAAGGTATCACCTAATTGCAATTCACTATTTTCTCTTTTTAATGTTCCAAAACTAGGCAAATCAGTGAGTGTATAAACATGGTTATTGGATGTGATTGAAGGCGTAAAAGCATTTAATTCTGACTGCAAAATTACCTTCGAACTGTTTGCTTCTGTGCTAATTCCATCATTTAAAATACTCATGGAATTAGCAATTGGGTTTATATTGCAAAAAGATAAATTGACAGCATTAATCGTTCCTCCATCAGTATTGTATTTGTCGATGATGAATAAAGTCCATATTCCGTCTGCTAAATTGCCGTTTAGTTCACTTAATGCTTGTTTAGGCTTAATGATGCCAGAAATAGCGGGATTAGTACCGCATGCTAAAATAGTTCCTGAATCGTCTAAAGTTGCTAAAATATCATCTTGGCCGCCACATGGTTCTTCAAGAAGCGTTATCGCAGGATTTCCAATTTCAGGTGGGCCAATCAAAGTTATGGTTAAATCTTGAACCCACGTATGCGAAACATCCAAACTAACATTAATATCAGCAATGGTTATTCCGCCACTAACCAAAATAGGGATGGAGGCTGTGGAATTTGCAACATTTCCTATTGTAGCATCTGAAAAATCAGTTGCAACAAATTCAAAACCACAATTTAACGTACCCGTTTGAAAATTCGAAACAGAAAAGCTTGTGGAGTTTCCGCACCGATTACTTGGTTTAACTCGCCAATAGTAGACGGTTTGACTTTCTAAATCGGTTATATCAGTAAAAGAATTCTCAGTAGAATCCGTAGATATAATTGAATTAAAAGCAGCGTCAGTTGCTACTTCCAAAGTGTAATTCTCTGCATTTATATCTTCTTGCCACAAAAGTCTGATTGTTGACGGAACATTTATTTGACCATTATTTGGTGAAATGGTGTTAATTAATCCAAAATCAGAACTTAATATTTTTAAATTAACAAATCTTGTTTCTGTTTCAGTTGAATTTTGTGCCACTATACCAATCATATAATCTCCGGGTTGAACAGCGGAAAGGTTAGATAAAGACATTTCAAAATTTCCACTAGCAGTCAAAATGGTTTCACTAAAATTAACAATCGCACCATCAGGAATACTAGTAGCGGATAAATTAATAGTATTTCCCTCTGGATTGTTTAAAGCAAAAGAAAAAGTGGCATCTTGAGAAGCACATATCGTTTGATTATAACCAAGAGGAACAAAACCAAAATCAGATTCAATTCCGCTAATAATTAATGAAAAATCCTGATTAGCAGTGAGTAAATTTCCCTTATGTGATATTGTTATAGTATAATCGCCACCGTTAGCATTGTCTATTTTTATGCTTTCAACGGTATCTACAAAATTATCACCATTTCTCGCAGCCCAAAAATTTGCATTTGTAGACAACCGCCAAGGATAAAAAGTAGTTTGACCTTGCGTAATTCTAATATCTAAGTCATGAATAAGTGCGGGAGTATTATCATTTAAAATACCAGAATTAGCTATTCCAGCTATATCAGTCCAGCAAATTGTGGCTTCTAACGATTCGCCTGCGACGGATTTAACGGTTTTGGTATAAACTTGATTTTGAGTAAGACTTTCTTCCGAAATCCAAGTGCTTAAACCATTATCGGCAATTGTTGTGGCTGCTTTTTTAGCATTGAGCAAACCCCATCCAAAAACAGCATCTGGACCCGGGTTTCCAGCATCGTCTGCTGTATGACAAGCTAAACCTTTCAGGGTAGACGCTTTCATAAACGTTTGATATAACTCTTGATAGTACTGTTGAAATAAAAGTAGCGTTCCCATCACATTAGGGCCAGACATGGAAGTGCCAGAAAGCGTGGTATATTGCTGATTACCAGTGCTGGTTGTAGAATAAACACTTGTACCATTTCCTGTAATATCAGGCTTAATCCTAAAATCATCCGAGGGACCTTCACTGCTCCCTGAATTAATAACAACGGATACTAAATTACCATTTGAATCGATAACAGCGTCACGAGCATTAGCAATAACTAAATTATTTTTACAATTTTTATTGCCAGTTAATTTATCAAAACCCGCTGTAGTTGGATTTGCGTTCGTAGAATTTCCATCATTTCCAGCTGAAACGACCATTAAATAATAAGGTGAAAGATAATGAATTTGATCCCACTCAACTGCATCTTGCGAGTAGGCTCCTGCATACCAACTTGGCACACTTGAAAGGCGAACTCCATAAGAATGATTAGAAAGTAACAGGCCGTTTTGGATTTCGCCTAAAACTTCTGCTTCGTCTTGTGTCCAATCAAAAGTTATAACCGACGCTTGAAATGCCATTCCTTTCGCTTCAATGTCAATTCCTGCGGCTCCAACAGTTCCAGAAACATGCGTAGCATGAAAACTGTTATTGTTTAATTGCGTTGTGCCGTCACCAACAGTAACTCGACCACCAAACTCCTGATGTGAAGTTCGAACCGGACCACCATCCCAAACACCGCCAACCATTCCTTGACCATTTAAATTTAAACCCAAACCACCATTGGAATTTAATTGATTTGTTCGGGTTGAAATCGCAGCATCTAAATTTGTAACCGAATAATATTTTGGACTACCATCAGGTAATAACGACATCAATTCATCAAAACTGCCATTGGGATTATACTTAAAAATTTCCCATTGGTTAACGCGAGCAGCGGTGTAAGCACGTTCACGCTCAATTTTTGCTTTTTCTAAAAACTCCAACTGAAGCTGTTTTACTTTAGATAAATCATACTGTTGTAGCAACTCTTTTTTTTGTTCTGGTGTCTGGCCAATTGTGAAAATCGAAAACAGCAAAATATATAAAATTAAACACTGATTTATTATAGGTAAATAAAAGTTTTTCATGCGTTGTTTTGGGTTTTATTAAAATGTCAAGGGCTAAATTTAATTTTTTTTTATGATTTAATTAAATAAATATAAATTATTTAACAGTGGTTTAAGTTTGATTTAGATGCTGTATTCAGTTAATTACGCCAGAAGTTATGAATTAAACAGAATTCTTAGTGTAAATTAAAAAATTCAAGTAATTTTAGGTCATGAATAAACAAGCGTTACTTTCTGTAAAAAACTTAAGTATTTCCTTTAAAAGAGAAAAGGAATTTGTTCCTGTTGTTCATCATTTGTCTTATGAGCTTTGTGAAAATGAAATTTTAGGAATTGTAGGCGAATCAGGTTCTGGAAAATCTGTTTCTTCTCTTGCAATTATGGGATTGTTGCCAAAAGGGATTTCTCAAATTTCAGAAGGTTCTATTGCTTTGCAAGGAAATGATTTGACATCTATTTCAGAAAAAAAGTTCCAAAAGATTAGAGGGAAGGAAATCGCAATGATTTTTCAGGAACCCATGAGTTCGCTCAATCCGTCTATGAAATGTGGACCTCAAGTGGCAGAAATCTTGCATCAGCACACAAGTTTAACCTCAAAAGAAATAGAGCAAGAAGTGCTTTCGCTTTTTGAAAAAGTGAAATTACCGAATCCATCAGCGCTTTTTTCAAAATATCCGCATCAAATTTCAGGCGGACAAAAACAACGCGTGATGATTGCGATGGCGATTGCTTGTAAGCCTAAAATTTTAATTGCCGATGAACCAACAACTGCATTAGATGTAACGGTTCAGAGAGAAATCATTCAGTTATTGAAGGAATTGCAAGCCGAAACAAATATGAGTATTTTGTTCATTTCGCATGATTTGTCTCTGATTTCAGAAATAGCTAATCGCGTTTTAGTCATGTATAAAGGCGAAATTGTAGAACAAGGATTAGCAAAAACAATTTTTGAAAATCCGCAACATAAGTATACGCAAGCCTTAATTGCTTCAAGGCCTTCCTTAGATTTTCGATTAAAAAGATTGCCTACCATTCAAGATTTTTTAGAAGAAAAAATAGTAAATGATATTGTTTCTGAAACCGAGCGAAAGCAAGCACAAGCAGAAATTTATGGGCAACCGCCATTGTTAGAAGTAAAAAACATTGAAAAGGAATATTATTCTACGTTGGGTTTATTTGGAAAAAAAGTTGCGTTTAAAGCCGTTGATAATGTAAGTTTTAAAATTTATGAAGGTGAAACGGTCGGATTGGTTGGCGAATCAGGTTGTGGAAAATCAACCTTGGGAAATGCCATTTTGCAATTAGACAAAGCCACTGCCGGACAAATTATTTATAAAGGAAAAGATATCACCAATTTAAGCAAATCAGAAATTCTAAAAGTAAGAAAAGAGATTCAAATTATATTTCAAGACCCTTATTCGTCTTTGAATCCAAGAATTCCTATTGGAAAAGCAATTATGGAACCGATGCAAGTGCATGGATTATTTGCCAATGATAAAGAACGAAAAGTAAAAGCGATAGAAATTTTAGAGCGAGTTGGTTTAGGAGAAGCTTTTTTCAATCGTTATCCGCATGAGTTTTCAGGCGGGCAAAGACAACGAATTGGAATTGCGAGAACGATTGCGTTGCAACCCAAATTGATTGTTTGTGATGAATCGGTTTCGGCCTTAGATATTTCTGTGCAAGCTCAAGTGTTGAATTTATTGAACGAATTAAAAGAAAATTTCGGATTTACGTATATCTTTATTTCGCATGATTTAGCCGTAGTAAAATACATGAGTGATCAAGTGATTGTGATGAATAAAGGAAAAATCGAAGAAATGGCTGATGCCGATGATTTATATGCTCATCCAAAAAGTGATTATACCAAAAAATTAATAGAAGCGATTCCGAAAGGATAAAAAATAAAAAATTATGTTGTTTACTGTATCTTTTACTGAATTTTATTCGAAATTCAAAACGAGTCTTTCTGACGGAACTTTTGCTAAATTAACCTTTGCAAAAACTATCGGAAATACGGAACTGAAAAATATTTACATTCGTCCGATAATTGAGGAAGACGAATTGAGATTAGAATTAAAATTCCGATTTCAACAAGAAGAATTATTTGAAATTCATACCATTGAAAAAGCTTTTGATCGTTTACTTCCTTTTATAAATAACCCATTTTTATCAGTTATTTTATTTACAACAGAATTTGATTTGACTTATAAATTAAATAAAAAAAGAGTGGTGAATGTATCTGATCAACATCCTACTTTTGGAAATGCGAATGAGGTTTTGTTGGAGTATTTGAGTAAATAGAAAATTATTTACGAAAGCAATAATAAATTTATGTATTCATGGTTTTTAATTAACATTTATTAGAGTTATTCTAAATTATTTTTTAATTCTTTAATCAATTCATCTTTTTCTTTTAATCGTAATTCATATTGCTCAATTAACTTTTCTGATAGTTGATTGATTACAAATGCATTAGTAGAATTACCTCCTTGCTGGTTATTACTCAAAATTATTGAATCATTTTTAATAAGTTCTTCTGGAGTAACTTCAAACACTTTACAAATTTTTTCTAAATGGTTGACCCATGAATTGCTATCGCCATTTTCAATACGAGAATAAGTCGATTGCGAAAGATGAAGAACTTCTGCAACATATTTCTGCAATCAACCTTTTTGTTTTCTATATGCTTTAATTTTTGAACCTATCACTGTATTGTTAGAATATTTTATTTCAAAGATAATTCATTATGCGAAATCAGGGTAAAATAGTTAAAATTTGCATAATAGAATTAAAATTTAATTTGTAATTTAGTTTTATACTTTTAGTTACAAACTTTAATCACTATCCGCCATGCAGAGCAATTTAGAAATCACTATTACAGTTACTTCAAGCATCTACTTTTCACGCTATTTATTTCTTTATCCCATAAGAGGAAAACCGGAAAATGCTTTTTATAAAAATATCATTTTTATCTTTTAAAGAACATTAAATCATAATACAAACCATTTTAAACAAATTAATTATATGACGATAAAAGTTAAAACCACTAATCAAACTATTCATTTTATGCAGCGTTTTTACTTATTTTGGTTGCTCAACCGATTTTGAAGTGATAGATAATGTAGTTGACACACATTTTGGGGTTAAGGATAAAGGACCAAAAGTGACAATTTTTAAAATTCTTAAGGAATGCCAAAGGTTTGGAAGGTTTAGGAATTGATCTATATGAAAAAAATGAATCTAGCAATCAATGGATTAAACTGGGATTATCCCGAAACGGAAGAGACATAACAGAAACACCATGTAATTAAAACAAACATTATGAAAAATATAATTAAATTAATAATACTTTTAGTTGGAAATGTGGTATTTGCACAATACCCTGTATTATCAACAACTTCTTTAGCAAATAAAGATGACCGTTTTGACCATACAACGAATGGAAACTATGCAATGGACACCGCTAATGAAAGAGCACAATATTTAGGATTATGGCGTTATCAAAGTGATGGAATTCTATTTGAGCTGAAAATTGAGTTGGAAGATCAAGAAACTAACATAATAGAAAGTGACGTTGGGGTGTTTTATTATTACATGGATGCAGTAACCCTTCGCTATAAATTAGTAAAGAATGGAGTAACTCTACACGATAACTTAAATAGCGTAAACATAGAAGGATATATCGTTTCGTATGGTTCAAAATATGTAAACTATAATCTGGATGGTAAAATATTAGATTATACCCGTAATGTTGCAGGTCAATATGAAATAACAAGATTAAATACAACGCCACCAAAGATAATTTTTAAGCTTAATGAATTTAACTACACACTCATAAATCCAGACTCATTTTATCAGGGCGATCAGCCATTATTTAGTTTGCCTTTAGGAAATATAGAAATGGAAAAAGTAGATTAGCAAAAAAATCTTTAAATATAAGCCATGAAAAATAGTAAGATTTTTT
>Ga0105051_10003697_pt1 | contig 18406 bp, 22 predicted proteins | sample FRY02_FD_78383 | JGI IMG/M metagenome (GOLD analysis project Ga0105051, IMG submission 78383) | Freshwater microbial communities from Lake Fryxell liftoff mats and glacier meltwater in Antarctica - FRY-02 (megahit assembly) | ecosystem: Environmental > Aquatic > Freshwater > Ice > Glacier... | reverse complement strand
CGCAAGGTTTGCGCGGCGTTGGTTCGTGAGTCGATCCGCATGCCGATGGTGACCAGCTTGCAGCGGCCACTGGCCACACGCGGCAGCGCCATCAACTCGGCATGGCACGCGGCGGCGGATTCGCGGTCAAACATCGAGCTACAGACCGGCATGATGATGGCGTCTGTAAACATCACCACCCGCGCCAGCTCAAAGCCGTGCATGCCGCCGGGCGTGTCCAGCACCACATGGGTGATGCCGGCGGGCACGCGCAACATGTTTTTTTGGTCAACCGCCCAGGGGGCGATGGCAGGCAAGGAAGCGTCACGGCGTTTTAACCAGGTCCGGGCTGATTGCTGGCGGTCCACGTCGCCCAGCATCACCGCGCTACCTTGCAGCGCACACCACGCCGCCATGTGTGCGGCCAGTGTGCTTTTGCCACTGCCCCCTTTGCGATTGACGACTGCGATGACTGGCATTGAGATTCCACCAAAGTGTAAAGAGTACAGTTTGATACACCTTGGTTTAATTGTCCAGTGGATCAATTGCTTTGGGCACAATTAGCTAGTATTTTTGTAGCAAATTGGTATCAAATCGAATGACTGGAGGCCACTATTGCTCGAGCCCTGTATGGTGTGAACTTCTTTATCCGTTCGCCCTGAGCTGCCCGTCCTGAACTCAGCCGAAGGGGTCGAAGGGTTTCCCTGTGCCGCCTTGCAAATCCTGGCGAAGCGGCCTTCCAGTACCGCGGCTCCGCGCATTTTGATGTCTGGACAAGAGCCGATCAAATCAGGACGCATTTTTTGAAAAGCCCAAGAAATAGAAAAATTTTCTAAAAGTGTGCATAATACACACTATGACAAGTGCTGAGTTAATCAAAAAGATGCTTAAAGCAGGCTGGGTACTGAGAAACGTCAAAGGCTCGCATCAGGTTTACACGCACCCCGAACGGCCGGGACACGTCACAGTACCGCATCCTAAAAAAGACCTTGGTACGGGTTTGCTACACAAGCTTTTGAGGCAAACGGATTTGTCTGACTGAATGTACCTGAAGGAGAAAACCATGCACTACGCCATAGCTATTGAAACGGGCACAGACACTCAAGCCTACGGTGTTGTCGTGCCCGACCTGCCCGGCTGCTTTTCAGCGGGGGATACGCTCGACGAAGCAATGACCCATGCCAAGGAGGCGATTGAGCTATGGCTGGAAGTCGCAATTGATGACGGACTGGCCGTGCCCGAGCCGCAAACGCTGGCTACGCACCAAGGCAATCGTGCGTTCAAGGGCTGGACCTGGGGCGTGGTGACAGTCGATATTGCGTCTCTGTCAGATAAAGCAGAGCGTATCAACATCACGCTGCCATCTCGCGTGCTTAGACGCATTGATCAAGCGGCTAAAAATGCGGGGGAATCGCGCTCTGGTTATATTGCCAGAATGGCGCTGGCTTAATTTAAGAAGGAGTACCCAAATGGGATTTTTTGGAATTAAGACTGCCCCAGACATGTTCAACAAGCTTGATAGCGAATATGGGCGCTTTAAGTCTGATCCTTCTGACGCTAATTTGTCTAACTTTTTTGTGACGGCTAATCATTTGAAGGACTATCTCAAAAATACGCAATCAGTAACGCAGAGCGCCCTTGACACGTTTGCAGCCGATCAGGGCATCAAAGACAGTAGAGATCTATGTGACAAAGCTAAGCATCACACGTTAACAAAGCGTGAAAACCCTATGACTTGGACATTGACTGGCGAAATTGGTGGTGCGTCAATCTGTGAACTTGAAATAGGCGCGGGGGATAAACGAATGATGTACAGCGGTACGCGGAGCATTGATGTCGATTGGCTCGCAGATCGCGTCATGCTGAAATGGCGCGACTTTTTTAACCAGCACGGCCTACGACCAACACCTAGCTAAACACAACGGTAGCCCCATCGCCCTTAGCCGCAATCACGCCTATTCTGTACACCGCCTCACCCGAGGCCCGCAGTGTTTCGGCGGTGGCTTCTGCATTCGCTGCATCCACCACCACCACCATGCCGATACCGTTGTTAAAGGTGCGGTTCATCTCGAGGTCGTCAATACCCGCTGTTTTTTGTAGCCAGGCAAACAGCTCGGTTTGTGGCCAGCTGCCTTTGACCAGGTGCGCGGCTGTGCCTTCGGGCAGCACGCGGGGGATATTCTCCAGCAAGCCGCCACCGGTGATGTGCGCTAGTGCCTTGATGCCCTGTCCTGAGCTTGTCGAAGGGGGATGCAAGGCCAGCGCCGCCAAAACGTTTTTGACGTACAGCCGGGTGGGTTCCATCACAGCTTGCTTGAAGGGTTTGCCGTCTAGTTTTTCAGGCAAGTTACTGCGGGCACGATCAATGCATTTGCGCACCAGGCTAAAGCCGTTGGAATGCACGCCGCTGCTGGCCAGGCCCAGCACCACGTCGCCAGGTGCAACACCAGCGCCGCTCAGGATTTTTGATTTTTCAACCGCGCCCACGCAAAAGCCGGCCAAATCGTATTCGCCTGCCGGGTACATGCCGGGCATCTCTGCAGTTTCGCCGCCAATCAGCGCGCAACCGCTTAACTCGCAACCTTTGGCAATGCCGCCAATCACCGCCGCCGCGACCTCAATATCCAGCTTGCCGCAGGCAAAGTAGTCGAGAAAAAACAGCGGCTCGGCGCCTTGCACCAGCACGTCGTTCACGCTCATGGCCACCAGGTCAATGCCGACTGTGTCATGCATTTGCCACTCAAAGGCCAGTTTCAGCTTGGTGCCTACGCCATCAGTACCGCTGACCAGCACAGGCTCCTTGAACTTTTTAGAGACTTCAAACATCGCGCCAAAGCCGCCAATGCCTGCCAGCACGCCTTCACGCATGGTTTTTTTGGCCAGTGGCTTGATGCGTTCAATCAGCGCGTCGCCAGCGTCGATGTCAACGCCTGCGTCTTTGTAGCTGATGGGGGTGGTGGTGTTTGGGGTCGTCATGTTGGCGCGTCGGTGGGAATCGGAAGGAATGAGGCAATCGCGCCGTGCAAGCCCTTTAGAATTAGGCCGCAGAGCACTTCCAGAAATGAATTTATAGAAGTGCCAGATATTCTAAAGGCTCCATGCAATTTACCAACACCCAAAAACGCGCGTCCGCCTGGTGCCTGATTGCCGCGCTGATCGTGTTGGCGCTGTACCTGCTGGGCCCAGTGCTTACGCCGTTTGTGGTGGCAGCGGTGCTGGCCTATGCGCTGACCCCGCTGGTCAACAAGCTGGACCGCATGGGCAAAGGGCGGCTGCCGCGTGTGGTGACGGTGATTGTGGTGGAGCTGCTGTTTATTCTGGCCGTTTTAAGCCTGGTGCTGCTGATTGTGCCTATTGTGGCCAAAGAAATCCCCCTCATGCGCGAGCAAATCCCATTGCTGGCTGACCGCATTAGCAACGGCTTGACGCCCTGGCTGGCTCAGTTTGGCATCAAGGTGTCGCTGGACATGGGCAGCCTCAAAGCCCTGGCCCTGAAGTATTTGAACGCCAACTACCAGGACATGTTTGGCTCCCTGCTGTCATCCCTCCAGCTGGGAGGCAGCGTGGCGCTGGCCATCATTGGCAATGCGGTGTTGATACCTGTGGCGCTGTTTTACCTGCTGATGGATTGGGACAGATTTGTTGCGCGGCTACTCGAACTGGTACCGCCGCCCATGCGCAGCGCCGTCGACAGCTTTACCAATGAAGCCGATTCAGTCCTTGGCCAGTACCTGCGCGGGCAATTGCTGGTGATGCTGGTCATGGCGGCTTTTTATGCCATTGGACTGGCGCTTTTTGGACTGGACCTGGCCTTGCCAATTGGCATTTTTACCGGTCTGGCGATGTTTATCCCGTATCTGGGCTTTGGCATTGGTTTGATACTGGCCGTGCTGGCAGGGGTGCTGCAATTTGCATCGATCAAAGCCATCGTGATGGTAGCGGTGGTGTACGGCATTGGCCAGCTGGTTGAAAGCCTGTACCTCACGCCGCGCATGGTGGGTGAGCGTATTGGCCTGCACCCGCTGGCGGTTATTTTTGCGCTGCTGGCGTTTGGTCAGGTGTTTGGCTTTGTCGGCGTGTTGATTGCGCTGCCGGCCAGCGCTGTGCTGCTGGTGGCCATACGCCGTATCAAGTTGCGCTACATGACCAGCAAGCTGTACAAAGGGCAGTGACCGAGTGTCTGCACCACAGAGCCAGAGGCGGGCGTCATGAAGCAAATCGCGCTGGACATTGGCCTGGCAACTGCCCCTGCCTTTAGTAACTTTTTTGCCGGACCGAATAATGCGGCGTTGTCGCATTTACAGCTTTGGTCAGGCAGCCCTTTGCGGTCCCCGGTGCCGACTTACCTGTGGGGTGCGCTTGGGAGCGGCAAAACGCATTTGCTCAAAGCAGCCGCAGGCGCTTTGCAGCAGCAGGGTGCGCGCATCGGCTGGCTGGATGCGTCGGTCATCGAGCCGCCTGAATTCAATGAAAGCTGGTCAGCGGTGATTCTGGACGAATGCCACCTGTACACCGCGGTACAGCAACAGGCCGCATTCAACTGGTTTGTCAATGCCGTGAGCAGTGCCGACGGCCAGCCACGCGGCGTGCTGGCCGCTGGCGAAGTGCCGCCGGCGGACCTTCTGCTGCGCGATGATTTGCGTAGCCGTCTGGGTTGGGGCCATGTGTACGAACTGCATGCCCTGACAGAGCCCGAGCGCCGTAGCGTGCTGCGCGCCCAAGCCGACGCGCGGGGTATTTTTTTAAGCGACGAGGTCATCAGCTTCGTGCTCAACCGCTTTTCAAGAGACTTGAGCAGCCTGATGCAACTGCTGAACCAACTCGATGGCTACGCCCTGCAAACCCAGCGGGCGGTCACTGTGCCTTTGATCAAGGCGATGCTGGAGAGTGAATGACAACAAAAATTGCTTTATTTGACCTCGACCACACCCTGATCTCGTTTGATTCTGACTACGCATGGAACGAGTTCACGATTGCGCTGGGCTGGCGTGACGGCGATGCTTTCAGGCAGGCCAATGACGCCTTTTACGCCCAATACCGTAACGGCACACTCAATATTCATCAATATATGCGCTTTGCTACAGAGGCTATTCGGCGCAAGGGCGCTACTGAATCAATAGCTGCTCACTCCCGATTCATGTCGGCTATCGTGCTAAAGGGCATACAAAAACCAGCTTTAGACCTGGTGCAAGGCCACCAAAAGGCCGGTGACGAGGTGGTCATTGTGACCGCTACCAATGAGTTTGTGACGCGCCCCATCGCTGCTGCCTTTGGCGTCAAAGAGCTGATTGCCATTGAACTGGAGCGTGATGCGCAGGGCGAAGTTACCGGCGAGATTTTGGGCACACCATCGTTCAGGGAAGGCAAGGTCACGCGGGTCGAAGCCTGGATCGCCGCGCGTAATCTGGGTTGGCAAGACATTGAAACCACGTTTTACAGTGATTCGATGAACGACCTGGCGCTGCTTGAAAAAGTCACCCATCCCGTAGCCACCAACCCTGACGAGCGCCTGCGCCAACTGGCGACCGAGCGCGGATGGCGCATACTTGACCTGTTTTAACCTTTTTCAGTCGAGCCCGCCAGCCAGCAAGGCATGTGGACTCCTGAAACTATTGACTTCATGATTAAAAAATTTATCGACAAGCTGTTTGGCAAATCTGACGCCGCCGCAGCTTCCAAACAAGTCAAAAAATCCCCTTTCGGTACCCGCAACGACCTGCAAGTCAAAGACCACGGCATCAATCCCAAGCTGGTCGACGAGCGCGCGTTGGACGTGGTGCTGACCCTCAAAGATGCGGGCTTCTCTGCCTATATCGTTGGCGGTGCTGTGCGCGACTTGCTGGTTGGATTGACGCCGAAAGACTTTGACGTGGCTACAGATGCCACGCCAGAAGAGGTCAAGCGGTTGTTTCGCCGCGCTTTCATCATTGGCAGGCGCTTTCGCATTGTTCACGTCATCTATGGCCGGGGTCGCGAGCACGAGGTGATCGAGGTGTCCACCTTTCGCGCCTATCTGGACAGCAGCCAGGCCGAACAGGTCGGCGGCAATGAGCGTACCAGCAAGAGCGAGCTGGCAGGCATGACGCATGCGGTTGACAGCTCCGGCCGGGTGCTGCGAGACAACGTCTGGGGCCCGATGGAAGAAGACGCCGCCCGGCGTGACTTCAGCATCAACGCCATGTACTACGACCCGCAAACGCAGGTGGTGGTGGACTACCACAACGGCATTAAGGACGCGAAGAAAAAAATCATCCGCATGATTGGCAACCCGGCCGTGCGCTACCGTGAAGACCCGGTGCGCATCATTCGCGCCGTGCGCTTTGCCGCCAAGCTGAATCCGCTGGGCTTCAAGTTTGAAGAAAAAACCGTGCAGCCGCTTAAAAGCATGGTCAAGCTGCTGCTGGATGTGCCGCAGTCACGGCTGTTTGATGAAATGCTCAAGCTGCTGCAAACTGGCCACGCACTGGCCAGCATTGAGCAACTTAAAACGCTGGGCCTGACGGGCATTTACCCACTGCTTGATGTGGTGGTAGACACCGCCCATCAGCCGTTTTTGGATTTGGCTCTGCAAGACACCGACCGCCGCGTCGGTGAAGGCAAGCCGGTAGCGCCCAGCTTTTTGCTGGCCTGCATTTTGTGGGCTGATGTACGTGACGGCTGGCAGCAGCGCATGGGGCGCGGTGAGCATACGTTGCCCGCACTGCACGACGCGATTGACGACACCTTCAACGCCAAGATTGGTGATGTCTCCGGCCGGGGCAAGCTGGGTGGCGACATGCGCGAGATATGGGCGATGCAGATACGCTTTGACAAGCGTGTGGGGTCGTCGCCGTACTCCATGCTGGAGCAACCGCGCTTTCGCGCCGGTTTTGACTTTTTGCGCCTGCGCGCGCAAACCGGCGAGATTGAAATTGAACTGGCCGACTGGTGGGAAAAGTTCAGCACCGCGTATGACGACGAACGCCATGAAATGATCGAAACCATGCGCCTGGCACAACTGCAAAAGCCGCAGCAGGCCAGGGTGCGGGTTAAAAAAGCCGATGTACCGGCTTTTGACGCACGCTTTGCAGAGCCAACAGATTCAGCGCCAGATTCAACCCCTTATGTAGATCAGGCACAAGGCGAATTCGCACCCGCCAGAAAACGCCGCCGTCGCCGAAAACCCGCAAACCGGAGTTCAGGCAGCGAAGTTGGGCTGCCCCCCAAGGCGTAAGACTTATGGTGACGGCCTACATCGCGCTGGGCGCGAATCTGGGCGACAGAGTGGCTGCCCTGAAGCAAGCCATTGCATCCATTAACGCATTGCCGCTTTGCAGCATTAAAAAAATCTCCAGCCTGTACAAAACCGCACCGCTTGAGACGCTGCCCGGACATGCACCGGGTGCTGATTACATCAACGCTGTGGTTGAAATTGAAACCAGCCTGCCCGCGCCCACGTTGCTACAACATCTGCAGCAGATAGAACTTGCTGCGGGCCGGGAACGGCCCCACATCAACGCACCGCGAACGCTTGACCTGGATTTGCTGCTGTACGGCAGCGGCAGTATTGATTCAGCAGATTTGACGGTGCCGCATCCGCGCATGTGGCAACGCGCTTTTGTACTGGTGCCGCTGGCTGAGATTGCGCCTGGGTTGGTGAGTGATTTGCAGTTGCAGGCGGTCCGGGATCAGAAAATAGCTGGTTTTGATGTTGATTTCTGGCTGTAGAGCAATCGCCTTTGGCTTGGTTTGCTGGCTATTTGATGCCCTGGTTTGTTGACGTTTGCAGGTTTTTAGATAGACCTTCAAGACTTTTTGGCGTATCGTTTGGTGTAGCCCGCCAAACAGACTTGCCTAAATCAACCCACTCACCCTATGACCGACGACGCGAATAACCTCATCCTGACTCAGCTGCGTGCAATTCGTGATGACATCAGCGACGTCAAAACTCGTCTTGCCAACATCGAGGCGACACAGGCAACAACGCTGCAACACCTCGGCCACATGGCGGGTTCGATTGCGCAAGTCCAGGTAGGTATTGACCGCCAGGCCACAAGACTTGGTCGTATTGAAGATCGGCTTGGGTTGGTGGATGCTTAGTGAAAAAATAGAAAAAATAGGGGTCTGACCCAATACTGTTCAGTTAATTGCATTTTGGAAAATTAGGGTCGGACTCCAATTAAATCAAACGCTACAAATAATGTAGCTGCTTAATTCGGTATTCATTGATTCTCAGCCATTTTTATTTAAAAGCGGCTATTTCCAGCGTATGAACATTCGTCAAGTTATTGTCAATCTTTGACATATCCTGCTATTCTCATGACATCGAATTAACGGAGTCAACGCCATGGGAATGAATGTCAACCTCACGCCTCAGCTGGAAGAAATTGTGCGCGCCAAGGTTAACTCTGGCATGTACACATCAGCTAGCGAAGTGGTGCGTGAAGCGCTGCGCCTGATGGATGAGCAAGATCGTCTTCGTCAGGTAAAGCTCGACGATTTGCGTCGTGAGGTTAGATCGGGCCTTGACAGTGGCGCCAGTGAAAGCTGGGATGTAGTTTCTGTGAAAGCGAAGGCGCGCAGTGCCCGCAGGGCAAAGCTGGCCAAAACATAGATAACAACCCGCGCGCATTTCGTTCAGGTCTTTCATTCATACATCTGACATTAGTTCGATGTCAGGGCAGCATCAGCGCCGCGCTGCCTGGTACAGCGGCATCACGGTAGGCAACAGGGCCTGGATTTGCGCCACGCGGCTGCTGTCGCTGGGGTGGCTGCTGAGGAAGCCGCCGCCACCCGCGCTACCGGCACTGGTCATTTTTTGCCACAAAGTCACACCTGCCTGGGGGTTGTAGCCAGCCCGCGCCATCAGTTCCAGGCCGATGCGGTCTGATTCATTTTCATGCGAGCGGCTGAATCGTGTGGCTACCAGCGCTTCATACGCCGCGCCGGTTAGTTGCGAGGTACCACCGCCCAGCCCCAGCAGCTGTGTCCCGATGCCAATGGCTGTCTGGGCGGCAACCGCCTGGGACACCTGCTCGCGTGAGTGCTCGCGCAGTGCGTGGGCGATTTCGTGGCCCATGACGACCGCAATTTCGTCGTCGCTGAGGTTCAGTCTTCGCACCAGCCCGGTGTAAAACATGATTTTACCGCCGGGCATGCAAAAGGCGTTGATCTGTTCACTGGTGATGAGATTGACCTCCCATTGCCAGCGTGGCGCATCGGCGCGGAAGACTGCCGTTTGTGGCTGGATGCGGGCTGCGACTGCGCGGAGACGCGTGAGCATGGCTGCGTCGGTGTTGAGCACCCCTTTAGCCGCTGCGTCGGCCTTGAGCTTGTTGTAGCTTTGCACTGCCATCTGTTCGAGCTCTGCGGATGACACCAGCAACAGCTGCGGGCGGGACGCCCCAACCGCGCCGCCTTCGGTAGAGCTGGCGCAGGCGGCTAGCAGTAGTGCCGTAGCGACGGTCAGAAGTACAAAGTATTTTTTCATGAGGTTCACCCGGGGATATCCGGCACGCACTGCCTTTGACGATTTTCGGTGTGTAGCGTAGAAGCGCAGTAGGACTGGCTTTAAACCGTTGTAGGCTTGAGCCGCCAACTGCAAGGCAGGCAGATGTTGTGAGATATTGAGAACAGGGAAACCATGGAGGTCATACTCAGCTCACCCGAATCTCACCACCGCCACTTTCCCATGACGGAGTTTCACCATGCATCTTGAAGGGTCGTGTCATTGCAAAAAGATCAGGTTCACGGTGGAATCTGCCGAGCCGGTGCCTTACATGCGCTGCTACTGTTCGATCTGCCGCAAAACAGCAGGCACAGGTGGCTATGCCATCAATCTGGGTGCTGTCACTTCAAGCATGAAAGTCACTGGCAAGCGCTACCTGCGAATCTACCGTGCCCACTTGCCGGATGAGACAGGAGCTGGCGACCGCATAAGTTCAGGCCACCGCTACTTTTGCGCCAAGTGCGGGACGGCGCTCTGGCTTTGGGACCCGACCTGGCCTGAACTGGTTCACCCGCATGCAGGTGCGATCGACACTGAACTGCCGATGCCGCCCGAAAATGTTCATTGCCTGATCGACTCGAAAGCCTCGTGGGTGAAAGTCGAAGGCCAACCCGGCGACCCACGCTTTGCGCATTATCCAGACATGTCACTCGAAAAGTGGCATGAATCGAAGGGCCTCAAATCGGTGGTCAACGACGCCTAGGGTCGGCGAAGAAACAATTAAAGCCCAATAAATACGTGAGTAAGCTGCTACAGAACAAATAGCAATGCAAAATAGAACTATCTTGATCTGGTGTACTAAGCGTCACGGAAAAGGTTTAAAACTCATGCAGCAACAAACTGGAATCCTCGGCCTGCCCGAGTTCAATGTCGCGATTTTTTCCTTTCTTCTCAATTTCGTTTGGGAGATGTGGCAAATTCCCTTTTTTACGGCGATGCCTGGCGATCCGCATTGGGCTGGGGTCCTGGCTTGCACGCAGGCAACTTTTGGAGACGTGGCAATATCGCTTGTCGCGTTCTGGTGCGTGGCAGCGGTCGCAAGATCACGCTGGTGGATCATTCATCCAGCCACATTTCAGGTCGTGGGCTTTGTAGCTGTGGGCGTAGTGATCACGATCATTTTCGAGGCTCTGGCTATTGGCCCTTTGGCGCGATGGAGCTATGCGCCCGCGATGCCAACGCTGCCAGTCCTGGGAACCGGGATCGTTCCGCTATTGCAGTGGATCCTGTTGCCGCCGTTGACGATTTGGTTTGTCCGGCGTCAACTTGCCTGATGTGCAAAACTCAGCGGAGAAACACAATGGGAGTCAACTGCAAAAATCGACCTGTCGGTTCAGGTATGAAGCCACAGTCGATGAGTTCACCAATTGCCAGGTCAGCTTTTGCTCTGCTTGCCGCCATCTGGACAGCTGCTGGCTGGTACCTGGTCTTGACCAAAACGTTTTCAACTTCGCCAATCAGGTCGAAAAGCATCACGACCGTGACTGGCCAGGTATTCGCTACCTCATGCCAAATGAACTCTCGCTGATGGAAGGCTTTTTGACGACCCTTGGTGAATCTTTCTGACTTATCAAACTCCAACTGCCATGTACCGAACACTCGCTGATCTGGTTCTCGTTCTGCACGCTGGTGTCGTCTTGTTCGTGGTCGGCGGATTGGTGTTTGTGCTGGTTGGCAACGCATTGGGTTGGCGGTGGGTCAATACATTTTGGTTCAGGGTGGCACATCTTTTGGCGATAGTGGTGGTTGCGCTACAAGCCTGGGCTGGCGTGGTCTGCCCGCTCACAACTCTGGAGTCCTGGCTCCGGGTTCAAGGCGGTTCAACGGGCTACGCCGTGAGCTTCATCGGTTACTGGGTTCAACAGTTACTCTTTTACCAGGCGCCAACGTGGGTTTTTACCCTGGTTTACTCGGCCTTTGGTGTTGCGGTGGCCGCTGCCTGGTGGTACTTCCCGCCTACGCGGTCTTCGGCCAATGCGGCGGTAGTGTCGTCTGGTACAGCACGGGGAAATACAACTGATCAGTCGATAAATTGACGACTTTACTTTTTAGGATTTCCAAAAAACCAAAGCGGCTTTTTTGGGGAAGTAAAATGCGTGTAGCCCAGTTAATTAGGACGTTATCAGCTATTTTTTTTATAGCAAACTAACCCTTGAAAACGATGGCCATCCGAACATCATAATGAAATACTTTATCCGTCTGTTCTTCAAAACCCTGCGCATTGTTCTTGGCCCGGTCATGCTGCTCAAAGAAGCCATCACCCGGCCTAAAGGTTTAATCCGTTCGCAGGCTGCGCAAGATGCTGTGGACCAGCAATGCAGGCAACTGGCGCTTTACCAATATAAAACCTGCCCATTTTGCGCAAAAGTGCGGCACGAGGTTGCGCGCTTGTCGCTGAACCTCCCACTCATTGACGCGCAGCCTGCAGGGCATGACAGGCAGACCCTGATAGAGCAGGGTGGTTTTGCCAAAGTGCCATGCTTGAAGATCATCGATTGCACTGACGCTGGCACTGGCAAAAGCGAGGCAAGCCAGTGGCTTTATGACTCGGACAAGATCATTGGGTATTTACGCGGGCGGTTTGCTGGCTTGTGATTTGCAGCTTTAAACGTCGGACAGCATCGCCCTCGCCCAATCAGGGATGGCGTCGACTAGCTCGGCGGTCTTGTTTTTTTCACAAATTGCCACCAGTACATGACCCCCTTGCTCTACTTCGGCGGCGTTGTACAAAAACGCCAGGTCAGCCATACGTACCGCCTTCTTCAGGTTGGCCATCGTGCGTGGGTAGCGCTCCAGAATGCGTGCTGCTGGCACGTCATGCCCGCCCTCGCGCACGCGTTGGCTGACGCGGGTGAGCAGACGTTGCGGGTCGTCCAGAGACACAACATGCAGGATCACATCGAAGCCGATGACTTGTGCTTGCGTGATAAGCGCAAGTTTCGATTCGTGCGAAAAAACGGTTTCGCTGGCGAATCCGAGCCCTGCATTCAGCAGCGATTCACGCCGCCTGTCAGCCCAACCACGCGCAGCTTCCGAGCGCTTCTGCAGATCGACGATGTGTTGCAGGTGAGTTTGTTCGTAGAGGTCAGCGTTGACGAATTCGAGGCTACTGTCGATGCCGCCGCTGGCAACCAAAGCACGATAGAGAGTTGATTTGCCTGCTCCGTTTGGGCCTGCTATCAGGTGAAAAATTGGTTTAACGGCGCTCAAGCGTCTTTCCGCTGCTCAGCTTTTTGGCGGTTGCCCGCGACAATGCTGCGGATGTGAGTTTGCAGGCTGCCGTCGGCGTTCGCAGCCAGCATGCGCCTTTTGACTGCTTCGAGCGAATCGGACGCCGAATCGGCAGGAGCGGCTTTGAGCGTCGGGGGCATCTCGCGGGCTACACGCGCGGCTGCTTCGTAAGCCTCAATCGCTGTACGCGCCTCTTGCACGGTCAGACCCGAATGCTCGACCACCCGGCCCAGCGTAGCCCAATATTCGATTTGCCCGGCAACCGAGCGACGCAATGGTTGGGCGGCTTCTTTGGCTTGGCTGACCAACTGAGCAGGTAATTTGACAGAGGCAAAGTTGCTGATAGCGGACATATGAGACTCCTTTTGACCCATTTTGCGCCATAAAGGCCTATTTGGCAAATCCTGGCCTGACGTTGCCCGACGAGGGTTGAGTCAGAAAGGGCGAATTTGATCCTGAATCTGGCCAATTACTTTTTCGGCTCGAGGCGGGGTATGGCATTCCCATCGCCCAACGACAACAACCCGGCCTTCGCATAGACCGCCAGTTTGTCGCGGGTATCCACAATATCCAGGTTGCGCATGGTGAGCTGGCCGATGCGGTCAAGTGGACTGAACGGTGCGTCTTCGACCTTTTCCATGCTCAGGCGCTCGGGCTTGTAGGTCAGGTTGCTGGACTCGGTGTTCAAGATTGAATAATCATTGCCGCGCCGCAGCTCCAGCGTGACCTCACCGGTAATGGCGCTGGCGACCCAGCGCTGGGCGGTTTCACGCAGCATGATGGCCTGGCTGTCAAACCAGCGACCCTGGTACAGCAGACGGCCCAGTTTGCGGCCGTTGTCACGGTACTGTTCAATCGTGTCTTCGTTGTGGATGCCCGTGACCAAACGCTCATACGCTATGAAAAGCAAAGCAAGGCCGGGCGCTTCGTAAATCCCCCGACTTTTGGCTTCGATGATGCGGTTTTCAATCTGGTCGCTCATGCCAAGGCCGTGGCGGCCGCCGATGATGTTGGCTTCCAGAATCAAATCAACCAGGCTGTCAAAACGCTTGCCGTTCAGCGCCACCGGCTGGCCTTCTTCAAAGCGCACGCTGACTTCTTCGCGTTTAATAACCACCTCGTCTTTCCAGAACGCCACGCCCATGATGGGGTTGACGATTTTCATGCTGCTCCCGAGCAACTCCAGGTCTTTGGCCTCGTGTGTTGCGCCCAGCATGTTGCTGTCGGTTGAATAGGCTTTTTCAGCCGACATCTTGTAGCCAAAACCGGCTTTTGTCATGAAGGCCGACATTTCGGCGCGGCCACCCAGCTCGTCAATGAACAATTGGTCCAACCAGGGCTTGTAGATTTTCAAATCAGGGTTGGTCAGCAGGCCGTAGCGGTAAAAACGCTCGATGTCATTGCCTTTAAACGTGCTGCCATCGCCCCAGATGTTGACGTCGTCTTCTTTCATCGCTGACACCAGCATGGTGCCCGTCACAGCGCGGCCCAGTGGCGTGGTGTTGAAATAGGTGACGCCCGCAGGAGTGATGTGAAACGCGCCAGCTTGCAGTGCGGCTATGCCCTCGGTGGCGAGCTGTTTGCGGCAGTCGATCAGTCTGGCTTTTTCAGCGCCGTATTCCATCGCCTTGCGCGGAATCTCGTCGTAGTCAGGCTCATCAGGCTGGCCCAGGTTGGCGGTATAGGCGTAGGGCAGGGCGCCCTTGAGCTTCATCCAGTGCAGGGCGGCGCTGGTGTCCAGCCCGCCTGAAAATGCGATGCCGACTTTTTGCCCGGTAGGCAGGTGCTGGAGTATGGTGGCCATGATTCTTGCTTATTCAAAGTGGCAGATGTAGTGATACGGCTCTACAACACGAATGTCAAACTTTGAGTTGCCGGGCACGTTGAATTTTTCACCCGCAGTCGATTTAACCCAATCATTACTGCCAGCCAGTTTGTATTCACAGCTGCCCGCCACGCACTCCATGATTTCGGCCACACCGGTGTTAAAGGTCAGGGTGCTTGGCAGAATCACACCGACTGATTTTTTAGTCCCGTCAAGGTAGGTGATGCCGTGGCTGATGCACTTACCGTCAAAGTAGACGTTGGCTTGCGTGGTGACGCTGATGTTGGAGATTTTTTGGGTAGTCATGTGTTGATTTTAAATGACGCTCTGATGGACCATTGAATCTATTGGCCGCGTGCCTGCGTATTCCGGATGAATTGACGTATTGAAGGACAATCCCACGCATGAGTAGCTTAAACCCGGACACCACCTTGATCGCCTTGATTGACCGCGTAGCGTTGGCTGATGAGAAAGCCCTGCGTGAGCTGTACGAGTTGACCTCGTCCAAGCTCTACGGGGTGGCGGTGCGTGTGGTCACCAACCGCGAATGGGCCGAAGACGTGCTGCAAGAGGCCTTCATCAACATCTGGCGCATTGCGGGCGACTACAAAGCCACGCTGTCGCCACCCATGGCCTGGATGGCGCTGGTGGTGCGCAGCCGGGGCCTGGACTTTTTGCGCCGCCGCGCATCTGAACGGGCTGACCGCATGCAGGAGCTGGACGACGTGATTTCAGATACTGTGGCGGGCGATTCGCCGAACCCGATGGACACCGCTCAGGCCAGCCAGCAGGCCAAAGCGCTGCACAACTGCCTGAGCCTGCTGGACAACAAACAACGCGAAGTCGTCAGCCTGGCGTATATGCGCGATATGAGCCACAACCAGCTGGCAGAGCAGCTCAAACTGCCGTTGGGCACCGTTAAAACCTGGATACGGCGCGGGCTGGAGCAATTGCGTGGCTGTATGGCAAAACTGGCTTGATCTGGCGCAGAACGAAAGAACCTATGAATCTGATTCAAAACTCCGCCCTGGTTGAACAACTGGCCGCCAGCTATGCACTGGGTACGCTGCGCGGCGGTGCGCGTCGCCGTTTTGAGGCGCTGGCTAGAAACCACGCTGAAGTACGGGCACAAGCCTTGATCTGGCAGGGCCGGATGTCGTCAGTTGCCGAGCTGCAGCCGCAAGCTGCGCCCAGCGCGTTGGTCTGGAAGCGGATTGAAAACCTTGTCAACGCCGATAAAGAGGCCAAGGCCATGCAGGCGGCGCGCGCGGCAGGCCAGCCCGAGCCCAGCGGCTGGTGGAGCAGCCTGAACCTGTGGCGCGGCTTGTCGAGCATGGGCGTCGGTGTGGCGGCTGTGGCCTTGATGGTCGGTGTGAACCTGAACAGCATCAATGCCAAGCTTGGCGGCGAGGTGCAAGAGTTGACCGCCAGGCTGAGCGCCACGCCAGAGATTCAATACGTGGCCGTGCTGGCCGACGACAAGGCCGCCGCGTCGATGCTGGTAACGTTTGACCCGAAAAGCAATCGGCTCACCCTCAAGCGCGTGGGCGGCTTTCAGGAGCAGGCTGACAAATCGCTCCAGCTATGGGCGTTGCCGCAAGCGGGCGGGCCCAGGTCATTGGGGGTGCTGGGCGGTGACGCGGTGGTGCGCTTGACGGCTGCTGGCAGCGATGTCAACGTCCCCACTCTGGCCATTACCCTGGAGCCCAAAGGCGGCGTACCTGCGGGCAGTGGTCCGACGGGGCCGGTGCTGTTCAAGGGTGCGCTGATTCAAACGGCGTTGTAAAAAAGAGCTATCGCCAGTAACCCCGGCTGTAGCCAAAATGAATTGACGACCCGACCGGGCCATAGTAAGGCTGATAAAAGTGGCGTGGGTAATTAGGTCTGCCGTAATAGGAGGTGTAAGACTCGATCACCACAGGCGCTAAAAACACGGGTTGCTGCACAACATAACCGGGTTGAACAGGCGCTTGCTGGAAGTAAGTTTGTGGTTGCGCAAGCTGGGCTGGCTGAGGCTGAAAGCCGGACTGGGGTGCTGGATTCATCGCCCCCACAGGCGTGACTTGCAGCCGCACATGGGTGCCAGGGTCTTGCGCCATTTGCACGTTGTACTGCGTGCCTTGGTACTCGTACACCACGTTGTAATGGCTGGGGCGGTTTTCAAAAAAAGTCTGGGTGCTGCAATGCTGGATGTTTTGCACCTGGTTGTTCGTGCCCTCCACCCGGTTGCCCACCATCGCACCGCCGACCAGGCCAATCACTGTGGCCAGCGCTCGCCCACCGCCGTCGCCAATCGCATTGCCAACGGCTCCGCCAGCGACTGCGCCCAGCAAAGCGCCACCGCCCGATTTACGCGTTTCAGTGATGACTTGCTGGCTGTTGCACACCTGGCGCGGTACGGCCACCTGCTGCACAACCGGCGTGCTGGTGATGACTCTGGCCAGGATATCTGCGGCTGAGGCATTCAGAGCCAGCAGGCTGGTGGTGGCGAGTGCTGATAAAACAATAACTTTTAAAACAATGGCTTTTTTCATGGTGTGGACTCTGCGTGACTGCAAGTTCGACTGGTTTTCCAAAAAGTGGTTCAAGGCTTTATGAGACGTCACTCATTTTCGAGCCATTTCGGCCCAGCGGGTGCCATCAAAACCCACTGTTACATCATTCCGCCATTGCACCACAGGCCTTTTGATGATGCTGGGGTTGTCAATGGCCAGATTTTGCGCACCTTGCGGCGTTTCTGCACTGGCCTGAGCAGCAGCATCCAGCTTGCGCCAGCTCGTGCCCTGGCGGTTCAGCAGCTGGTTCCAGCCGACGGCGCTGGCCCAGGCGGGCAGCTTGTCAACAGGCACGCCTTGCTTTTTAAAATCATGAAAGGAATACGCCAAGCCCTGCGCAGTGAGCCAGGCTCTGGCTTTTTTAACCGTGTCGCAGTTGGGAATACCGTAAACAGTGATCATGGATTGATTTTGCCATCAAAAGGCTAAAAATGCTCTGGAAATGGCATCAAATCGGTATCTAGCCCAATGAATCCGGGCGCAATAAGCTATTAAAAAAATAGCGTTTTGTAATCCATCACAACCCGCAAGTGATCCGTCTGCGGTGACAATAACTGTCAATATGCAAAATTCCTCCATGACATACAGCACCCTTGCCGACTGGCTGGCGCATGCCGAGCGCCTGCACCCCAAAACCATCGACATGGGCCTGGCCCGGGTCAAAACCGTGGCCGACCGCATGGGGCTGAAGTTTGACTGCCCCATCATCACGGTGGCGGGCACCAACGGCAAGGGCTCAACGTGCGCCATGCTGGAGGCGATTTTGCTGGAGGCTGGCTACCGTACCGGGCTGTACACCTCGCCACATCTGGTGGACTTCGAAGAGCGTTGCCGGATCAGGGGCGATATTGTGAATGCTACTGATTTAGTAGCATATTTCGCCCGTGTTGATTGGGCGAGAAGCCAAGAAAATACCCAAATTGAGGGTGAAATCGAGGGTGACATATCACTCACCTACTTCGAATTCACCACGCTGGCCATCCTTCAGCTGATTATGGACGCCAGGCTGGATGTGGTGATTCTGGAGGTCGGCCTGGGTGGCCGGCTGGATGCGGTGAATATTTTTGACACCGACTGCGCCATCATTACCAGCGTTGACCTGGATCACATGGAGTTGCTGGGCAATACGCGCGAGCTGATTGGCTTTGAGAAAGCCGGCATCATGCGGCCGGGCAAGCCGGTGGTGGTGAGCGACCCGGTGCCGCCGCAAAGCGTGATCGACCATGCCGCCAAAGTGGGTGCTGACTTGTGGAAGTTTGGCACCGATTTCAATTTTTCAGGCGACAAGCAGCAGTGGGGCTGGGCCGGGCGGGGTCGTCGTTATTCGGG
>Ga0105051_10003675_pt1 | contig 18464 bp, 12 predicted proteins | sample FRY02_FD_78383 | JGI IMG/M metagenome (GOLD analysis project Ga0105051, IMG submission 78383) | Freshwater microbial communities from Lake Fryxell liftoff mats and glacier meltwater in Antarctica - FRY-02 (megahit assembly) | ecosystem: Environmental > Aquatic > Freshwater > Ice > Glacier... | reverse complement strand
TCTGCAATTGAGAATCCTGAAACCAATGAAATTGAAATGACCAGATCCGTAGTTGATCATAACGTTTCTGAAGTAAAAATTTATCCAAATCCTTCACAGGGAAATATTTTTATTCAAGGTACAGTTGGTTCAACTTGTACAATTTACACTATTGCTGGCACCTACATCGGGACTTGGGTCGTTGGAGCGGAAGGAACGGTGTCTGTCCAAGATTTAGGGGTGGGCATGTATGTCGCAACCATACAAGAGGAAAAAATGCGGATACAACAAAAGTTTATTGTTTTATAAATCCAAAATTCAAGGTTGAAAAGACACTTGTCGTTATTTTATAGAAGGGTTGTTTCTTTTTTCTAATGTATACATGAGAGATCCAACTTCAATAATAATATACAGTAAGAATAACGATGCCGATAGGTGCAGTTTTATCCTTTGGTTGAGACAGCGGGCAAATAAATTAAAGTAGAATTGTTATTGTCTACGTTAAGTTCACATACTGAGCCGAGGATTAGTGCGCGGTTGTCAGCTATGTGTCCAGCTGGGAAATTGAAACAAATAGGAATGTTATGAAAGTGAAAATGATCAAGGATGAGTTCTTCAAGTGTTTTTCCAAAAGGTGCTGCTGTGTCTTTTATATCAGTCATCCCCCCAACAATTAATCCTTTAATTTTATTTAAAGCATTTGCTTTAGAAAGAGCATAAAACATACGATCAATGTGATAAAGTTGTTCAGATAGGTCTTCAATAAAGAGAATAGTGTCTGTATAATCAATTTGATCGTCAGTGCCAAGTAAGCTGAAGAGGATACTTAAATTTCCACCAACTAAGGTTCCTGTTGCCTTCCCTGGTTTGTTGTGTTGAGTTGCTTCACAAACGATTGTGCTATTTTTACCTTCCAAAGCGGCGAGCATTGTGTCAAGTGCCTCTTTTGTATTTGTTTGAAAGTTTAAAGGCATTGAACCATGGATGCTTTGTATTCCAAAGCGCTGAATACGCTGATGAAAGACAGTAATATCACTAAAACCTACAATCCATTTAGGTTCACGAATAAAACTGGCCCATTGAATTCGGTCAACAATGCGAACACAACCATAACCGCCGCGTGCACATATAATTGCTTTTACCTCTGGATGGTCTAGCCCATATTGAAAATCTGACAAGCGTTCTTCATCGCTACCAGAAAAATAATTATGTTGACCTAAACAATGTTGGCTTAATAGTATTTTAAAACCCTTGTTTTCCAGTAAGTTTTTCGCAAACACAACAAATTCTTGCTCAATTGCTTTAGCGGGAGAAGTGATATAAATTAAATCCCCTTGATTTAATGAAGGAATAGTGTGTGTCAAATGTTGTCGTTATTTTGTCAAATGTAAAGAATATTTCAACTGAAAGAAATTAGTTTTTGATGGATAAATTAAACACTTGTTATCGCCAATCTTAAAAATCGTTAACTTGGTCAAAAATAAGTTTCCGTGGTAAAAAACTTTTTATTCTATGTTTTTGTAAGTGTTTCAATGTCTTTTTTTGGTCAAGTTGACTCTATAAATAAGCAATTTCAGCCTTCATTTATGTTGTTTCATTTAGACAGTATGTGGACAACAGGATTTTCAACTAAAACAGTTCTTCAGGATAGTGTAAGTTATTTTCTTTATTCAGAAGAGAAGGTCTTAACAAAGGGCACTTATCCAATGGGTAATTTCCGAAAGAAAGGAGAAATTGTTAGATATAGTTCTTCCATGAATGACAGAGGGTTTGAAAACAGCCGCTTTTATATTGTAAAACGCGGTTTTTTAAAAGGGTCACTAACGGTAAAAATTAATCAATTATCAACAGAAAATTTTGAGATTTCAATCGTTTCGGCATTTGCAACTTTTGATAAAAAATTTAGTGCACATCGCGGAGAACTGAGCGAAATAGTTGTGGAGGCACCAAAAAAATTAAAACCTGGAAAAAAATGATTTCACCCTACAACGATGAGTATTTCATGAAACAGGCATTTTTAGAAGCACAAAAAGCCTTAGCCTTAGATGAAGTGCCTGTCGGTGCTGTAATTGTTTCGAATAACACGGTTATAGCGCGAGCATATAATTTCACCGAACATTTACACGATGTGACTGCGCATGCCGAAATACAAGCAATTACTGCCGCATCAGAATATATAGGAGCGAAGTATTTATCTGGATGCACTTTATACGTTACACTTGAGCCTTGCGTTATGTGTGCAGGTGCGCTCTATTGGTCCCAATTAGATAAAATTGTTTTTGCCGCACGTGATGAAAAAAGAGGCGCTGGTCGATTTGGGAACGAATTATACCATCCTAAGACACTTGTAAGCAATGGAATTATGGAAAAAGAATGTAGTGAACTGATTTTATCTTTTTTTCAAAATAAGCGAAAATGAAACTAGCCAATTTTGTGTTGTCGTGGGTGATTACTGTAATTCTAGGAAGTTTAATCTGTGGATTATTTCTTGGAGAGCCAGTGTTTTCCATAGTTTTTGCCAGTATTTCTGGTTTGTTTTCTCTGCCTTATTTAGTGCTAATCATTGTTATAAACTTAAAACATCGTCCTTTTATAATCATTCAGCTGTTTCATTTTTTGTTAGCAGCGCTTACGGGATTTGTAATTGTTTTATTTGAACATTCGGCGTTTCGTCATTGGTATGTAATCGTGGTTTATTATGTTATTGGTATAATTAGTCAAGCAGTTTTCTATTATCGTAAGCCGCTTGAACAGTCAAAAGTTGATGAAGAATTGCTAGATTGGTAACAAAAAAAAAGAGGACTCGAAAGTCCTCTTTAGTGTATAGTTTGCTGTTTGTTTTAAACGAATAACTTAATAACATATAAAATAAGTGCAGCCAATAAAGCACTTACAGGAATTGTAAGAATCCATGCCCACAATAAGTTAATTGTTACACCCCAGCGCACAGCGCTTAGACGTTTAGTTGCACCAACACCAATGATGGCACCGGTAATCGTGTGTGTTGTAGAAACAGGAATTCCGAATTGACTTACCGTAAATAAGGTTAATGCTCCTGATGTTTCAGCACAAACACCTTCTAAAGGCGTTACTTTAGTAATTTTGGTTCCCATTGTCTTCACAATTTTCCAACCACCCATAAGTGTACCAATACCGATCATGAAATAACATCCAAAAGCAATCCAAAAAGGCATTGTTTCAGCTTGAACTTTTGTTTTGATTTTATAGTCCTTCTTTAATTCCATGGTTTCATGTTCAATCATTTCATCGAATATGACTGCCTTAGAATAAGTTGGATTTAATGTTTTTTCTACGAAAATCATCTCATGGGTACGTGCATCGAATAAAGTATCACCTTTAGTGAAAATAGTTAAATGTTCTACTTTTTTGTCGAATGTTTTGAACGTTGAAAACTTCTCCTTTTTTGAGTAGTTCTTGTTTAATTTTTCGTCTGCAAATACGATTTCACTTGTTTTTGCGTCAATGATATCATCTCCTTTAGCAAAAAAGAAAGTGCCATGTAATTCAGCAAATTCAGGCTTGTATTTTTTCTTTTTTCCTTCTTCGCTTTTATAATCTATTTGAAACACTTCAGAAACAGTTAATTGTTCTGGAATTGTTTCATCTATATGACCTTCTCTAACCATATTACCATAAACCATTAAAGCTGCACAAATAATACCCATTACTTTTTGAGAATCGGCACCACCGTGACCAAGCGAAAAGGCAGCAGAGGATAATAATTGCAAACGCTTGTGCATATTTGCTTCTTTTAATGCAGAGGGTTTTTTGCCGTATTTCGATTCGAACCAAATATATACAATGATGAAGACTGATATCATTCCCATAACAATGTACATCATTACAGGTTTCATATCTTGATACTCAATCATGTATAACATGATGTAAAGCGTTAATCCGCTTAACGCAAAAATGACAAGCATTTTTTTCCAAAACGACCTACTCATCGTAACAATGGCAATAATATAGGCGATAATACCACCGATAAAAGGCGCAAGAAATATAAACAAGACCACTTTTAAGATTTCACCAGTAGCAATTACGTCAAATCCAGCATGAGCAACAGCAGCACCAGCAAAACCACCGATTAAAGTATGTGATGAAGATGATGGAATTCCGAACCACCATGTCAATAGATTCCAAAAAGTGGCAGCTAAAAGTCCAGCTAAAATAACCCAAAGGTCAATTGCACTGGCATCCACTGTTTTTGCGACAGTATTTCCCACACTCATATCAAAGACCCAAAAGGCCAAGATATTAAATGCAGCGGCCCATACAACAGCTTGAAATGGGGTAAGAACTTTAGTAGAAACGACAGTAGCTATAGAGTTAGCTGCATCGTGAAAACCGTTCACCAAATCAAAAAGCAGGGCAATTACAATTACGACAATTAATAACGTAAACATATCAACTATGATTTAACTTGAATTTAAGCGTATTTTACTACGATTGATTCGATTACATTTCCAGCGTCCTCACATTTATCCGTAACGATTTCCATTACTTGATAAAGTTCACGCATTTTGATTAACTCTTTTGCATCAACATCAGAAGCAAATAATTTTTCGATGCTCATGTCGAAAATTTCATCTGCTTTGTTTTCAGCACTGTTAATTCTAATAACACATTCTACTATTTTCTGTGTGTTTTTCAAGTTGCGCAATTCACGCACGGCTTGTTTAACAGCCACAACTGCTTCTTCAATTGCAACTGCGGTTTTTTGAACGCCTTGATCGGATGTTGGATCAATTCGATAGAAATTAATCTTCTTACCTGAAACATATATATAATCTGCAATATCATCAAGGGCTGACGCTAAACTGTGAATGTCTTCTCTATCAAAAGGAGTGATAAAGTTCTTTCCTAACTCTATAAAAATAGTGTGTGTTACTTCATCATTCGCATGTTCTAGATCGCGCATTTCTTTAATATATGCGGCACGCTTACCGAAATCTGGTTCGTTAACAAGCTTCACTAATAATTTAGCAAGCAATTCCAAGTTCTCACTTGCGTTTTCAAATAAAGTGTAGAAAATTTTGTCTTTTGGTAAAAAGAATTTTAAAATACCTGCCATAATCTTTTGAATTTTTTAGCAAATGTATTGGTTAAATGAAATGGTAAAGCTTTTTCAGTATTTTGTTAACGTAATGATAATATTGCCAACTGGTGAGCTATGTAAACATTTATAATTATCTGATAATGAATATATTATTTAGGGTTGGATTTTTTAATGTTAACTTAATATTAACAGATTTTATTAACTAGCATCATGTGTTGTACTTAAAACACAAGAAAAATCAATGATTGTAGATTAACTCCTTATTTGAAAAGGGTTTTCTATATTATCAAAATGTTACCAAAGTTATTATAATCTTAAGTTATTATGATTCGCATGTTAAGTAAATATTAAGTAAATATTTTTGTCGGCAAAACAAACATAATGTTAGCAGGTCGGTTTATTTTAGTTGCTTTTCTTTTTATTGCTCCTTTTGGTAATACACAAGAAAAAAGTCCAATTCAAGTGTCTACAAAACGGGAAAAAGGAATTGAAATCCTTCAAAAGGACAGTCTTTTTAGTATTCGTTTTCAGTTTAGGATGCAAAGCAGAGCTGGATATTTGTCTAGATCAGATGAAGATCTAACTCCTGAGTCATTCGAATTTAGAATTAGACGTTTACGAATGGCTATGAGAGGATTTGTTTATAGCTCTAAATTGACCTATTATATTCAGCTTTCATTTTCAAGAGGTGATATGGATTGGGAATCAACAAACAATTCAACTTTTAACACGAGCCCGAACATTGTGCGTGATGCCATGATCTTTTATGAGCCAATTAAAAGCCTCAAATTTGGATTTGGTCAAACTAAATTACCCGGAAATAGACAACGAGTAGTTTCTTCTGGAAACTTGCAGTTTTTTGATCGATCAATAGTGAATGCAACTTTTACAATCGACCGTGATTTTGGTTTTTTTGCCACTTTAGATAAGGAGTATTTTAGAATTAAAGGAGCAATTACTTCTGGTGAAGGTAGAAATTCGAATAAGTCTGATAAAGGCTTGAATTATACAGGAAGAGTTGAGATATTACCTTTTGGAAAATTCACAGGAGACAATGAAGATTGTGAGGGAGATTTGGCGCGTGAGAAAAGTCCAAAGTTGGCAATAGCTGCTGGATATAATTATAATGTACATGCTGTGCGTCAAGGAGGAACAATTGGTAATGACCTTTATTCTTATGTTAATATGGAAAATTTGCACGCTGACCTTTTGTTTAAATATAGAGGTTGGGCTATTTTACAAGAATATACGAATCGTATTGTAGATAATCCATTTACTGTCAAAACGGATGATGCATCTAAAATTCGGTCTGTTTATACTGGCTTTGGAATGAATACGCAAATTAGTTATTTGTTCAAAAATAATTTTGAATTAGCTGCGCGTTATTCATTTATCACACCAAACAAAACGGTGTACGATAATGCACAATTTCCTTCTATTAATGAAAAACGACAAGAACATTTGCATTTAGGAGTAACAAAGTATTTGTATGGTCATCGTTTAAAGGTACAAGGAAATTTGTTGTATCAACTAACAAAAGATTTAAGAAATGTTACGCAAAAGGGACAGTTTGGAGCAGTATTTCAAATAGAATTGGGAATATAAGTATTCAATGAAATAGTTTTTAAAAGGGGGATGGATGCAAATTCATCCCCTTTTTGCGGAGTATCAACTTATTCCAAAACGAGGAAAGTGTTTTTTTCCTAATGCTATCAAATGTATTTTTAATTTTGTCAGTGTTTATCAAATGGGTAGTATAGAAAAATGAGTTAAAAAAGTGAATGAGTAGCGAAAATTCTAAATTTAGAAATTTACCAGTTTTAATTTCAATTGTTTTTTTTCTACCTGCGAAAATTGACAAAAAACTACTATATTGATTGAAAATAACAGTAAACATTTACAATGACAACACAAATTATACTGGTTCTTTGCATTATACTACTGATTTCTTATGTTTTTGATCTTACCTCTAAAAAAACAAAAATACCGTCTGTTACTTTGCTTTTACTTTTAGGATGGGGGATGAAACAAGGTGTTTTTGCGTTCAATATTAAACTGCCAGATTTAAGTGATATTTTACCTGGATTAGGCACTGTTGGTTTGATATTAATTGTATTAGAAGGGTCTTTAGATTTAAAGATTGAAAAACGTACACTGCCAGTTATCAGAAAATCATTTTTTTTAGCTCTTTTCCCATTTTTAATTATGGCCTTTAGTTTAGCATGGGCTTTTAATTATTATGGTGATTTCGGTTTCGAAAAAAGCTTAATTAACGCTTTACCCTTTTGTATAATTAGCAGCGCAATTGCGATACCGAGTGTTCAAAATCTTTCTTCATCAAATAAGACATTCATAACGTATGAAAGTAGCCTGTCAGATATTATTGGAGTTATAATTTTCAATTTTGTTGCGCTAAATTCAAGCTATGATATAAGTACTTTCGGAATTTTCTTTCTTGATATTGCTGTTGTCATTCTCCTTTCACTTGTCGCTACAATGCTACTCTCATTGCTACTCAGCCGATTAAATCATCATATTAAGTTCGGACCAATTTTGATTTTGGTGGTGTTTATTTATATGATTACCAAGATTTATCATTTGCCAGGTTTAATTTTTATAATGATTTTTGGTTTAACACTGAGCAATATTGATTACTTCATTAATAAAAACTGGTTTAACTTTTTTAAGCCTGAAAAAATAAATACGGAGATCAAACAGTTTAAGGACATTGTAGCTGAAGCAACATTTTTGATTCGTTCCCTTTTCTTTATTCTTTTTGGTTTTCTTATCGAAACAGCTGATGTTTTTAATTTATCCACTTTGCCATGGGCAGCGTCAATTATCTTGGGAATATTAGTGTTACGAATAATCTTTTTACGAATAATTGGATTAAAAATAGTGCCTTTATTGTTTATTGCGCCTAGAGGTTTAATCACCATTTTATTGTTTTTTGGGATACTCTCAGATGATGTAATACCAATTGTAAATAATTCCATGATTGTTCAAGTGATCTTGCTTTCAATTTTAGTTATGATTCTTGGAATGCTTTTCACAAAAAAACGAAATTCAGAATTAAAAGTTGAAGGATAAAAGAAATGCTCCTTTCCTAATCTCATTAAATATGAATTTAAAAGGAATTTGAATCAGTTGGATGCAAATTCATCCCTTTCTTGTTTTACCTTTGTCCCTATGTTGATCTCAAACGATACGATTTGTGCTTTGTCTACTCCAAATGGGGTAGGAGCAATTGCGCTGATTCGTATTTCAGGCGCAAAGTCCTTATCAATCGTTTCGGACTGTTTTTCGAAAAAATTGATCGATAAACCATCGCACACAGCTCATTTTGGATATTTCAAAAGTCCGGAAGGGGTATTAATTGATGAGGTCTTAATTACGGTATTTGAACTAGGAAAAAGTTTTACGGGTGAAGAAAGTGCTGAAATAGCCTGTCATGCTTCACCCTATATTCAACAACAAATTTTAAATACTTTGCTGATTGCTGGTTGCCGTTTAGCGGAACCGGGTGAATATACGATGCGTGCATTCATGAATGGTAAAATGGATTTGTCGCAAGCGGAAGCAGTGGCAGATTTAATTGCGTCGCAAACGAAAGGAGCACATGATATTGCCTTAAAACAATTGCGAGGCGGTTTTTCGAATGAATTAAAGGATTTAAGAGATAAATTGATCCATTTTGCCTCATTGGTAGAATTGGAATTGGATTTTGCCGAGGAAGATGTCGAATTTGCGGATAGAAAAGAATTGCTGCAACTGGTAATCGACGTTTTAAAATACATTCAACGTCTGGCAAACTCCTTTGAGCTGGGCAACGCCATAAAAAATGGTGTTCCAGTGGCAATTGTCGGCGCGCCAAATACTGGAAAAAGCACTTTATTAAACCAACTTTTGGGTGAAGATCGTGCAATTGTATCCAACATCGCAGGTACAACACGTGATGTAATTGAAGAAACGCTCAATATTGAGGGAATCCTTTTTCGATTGATTGATACAGCAGGGATTCGCGAAGGAGCAGAGGAGATTGAAGCCATGGGAATTGTGCGTTCACGTGAAAAGATTCAGCAGGCGACGGTCGTTTTATGCATGGCAGATGTTACCGAAGAAAATAGTTTGGTAGAAGTAAGCAAATGGGCAAATGAAATTCTTGCGACTCACCCGGATAAAAAAGTGCTCATCGTAGCAAATAAAGTGGATGTTTCTGAAAAATGGGCGATCGACTCCGCTCAGATGCCGCTGCGTCATGCCGAGCTTATCGAGATAAGCGCAAAAGAAGGAAGCGGTATTGAATCCTTGCGCTCTAAATTGGTGGAAGTCGTAACAGGTGATTTCAATATTTCTACAGATACAATCGTTTCCAATGCGCGTCATTACGATGCACTCATTCGCACAGCAGCTTCCTTAGCAAAAGCACAATATGACCTAGAACACAATGTCACAGCCGATTTTGTTGCCATGGATATCCGTCAGGCCATGTATGACCTAGGAACCATCACTGGCGATATCTCAACAGACGATCTGTTGGGTAATATTTTTAGTAAGTTTTGCATCGGAAAGTAAGCAATCAATAAAATCTAATCTATGAAATTTTCTTCAGAATTTAAAGCAGCAATTTCAGACTTACCGAGTGTTGAAAAAGATAAGTTGATCCTTCGCCTTTTGCGTAAAGACCCGGATTTAGCCAATCGAATTTATTTCGAGTTGTTAGACACAAATACAGCTGAGGATAGACGATTAATGATTGAAAATGAATTAATTAAACACATAAACATTCAAGCCGATCGTTTTTTTTCACCAGGTTATTTGTTGCAAGAAACACGGTTTGCCAGTGGTAAAATAACGGAGCATGTTAAAATTACTAAAGATAAATATGGTGAACCATATCTGAATTTACTTCTTTTAATAAACACCTTGAATAAGAATGAATTGAAATTAAACAGAAGTACCTTTGCAAAAAGCTATACTTTCAACATATACGTTGTTGCGCGGGTTTACAAAATTCTGACCCAAATTCAAGCGCTACATGAAGATTTGCGGATTGAATTCAATGACTTAATGAATGAACTTGGTTCATTGTTCGGATTATTTCCTTTTTTAATGAAAGTATCTATCAATAATCAATTGGATCCGAATTGGCTATTAAGTGGTGAAATACCTGATGATATCGTCAATCAACAAAAAGAGTTAAGAGCGATGGGTTTTTTGAAATAAGAGGGAAGTCATTTCATAAATGTCAGAGACACATCTCGATTTAGAAAGTAGCCTGATTAAAAACGCACCTTTTTTATTCGGATAAATATCCTTTAGTGATTTCGATAATTTGTTTATTTAAAGCCACAATACATTCTAAATCATCAATAGGAATTTTGTTTCCGTTGCCACCAATTTCAATAAAATGTTTATCCCTATTAGCTGTGATTTTCGCAATTAATTTTCGTTGGTTGTCATCTACTAAGATGTTAAAGCTATTTTTCTGATCTCTATAAGAAATTCTTGAAGAATCTACTTTTTTTATAGAGTTTATGATGATTGTTTTTACTGAATGATAGATTTTTAACTCTTCACCGGTCGTAATTACTAGGTTGCCACTCTTTGATTCTTCTTCTATCAATTTAGGGAGGGCAAGTTGAATGGAATTAGAATTAATTAGTTTACGAAGCTTGTCTTTAAGATTGTCATTCATTCTTTTACCTGCCATTCGGGCAAAAATAGCTTTAACAAAATCATCAGAAGGATTTAAAAGTTCTTCAGTTAAAGCATCACTAAACCCTTGTAAAAAAAAGAAATCTTGAGCTTCTTCAGTTATTGCTTTAATGTCTGTGACATTTTTATGAAATTGTGCGAATTGTTCAATTTTAGCATCATCAATCTCAGTAAAATCAATCACTAAAAAAGGAATTTGGTAAAGCTTTGAATCTTTTTCTAGTTCATTTATTGTGTAAAAACGCCATTCGGCGCCATTTGTCAGAATACCTATTTTTGAACCTTTGGTATTTATAAAGTAATTGTTTAATTGTGATGCTTCTTTGTCTGTTAGTTTTTTACCGTATTTTTTGCATTCTATTATTATTTCGGGCTCTTTACTTTTAACAATCAAACCTAAATCAGCTTTGTCATTTTTCTGTCCCCAGCCAGCGTTGATTTCAGTTAACATGTCTCTTTCGTCAATGCGGCTGTAACCAAGAATTTCCAATAAAGGTTCAATTAAATACATTCTTGTTTGTGCCTCATTGGTGCATTTCTCTTCTAAGCGAGAAAAATCAAACTTTGAAAATGATTTTTTTACTACTGAAAGCACTTTTTTATCAATGTGCATATTGCTCTATATATGTGGTGGTTACCTAAAATTCAAATATAGGTTTTTAATTTTATAATCATTATTCCTTCAAACAAAAAAGGCTGTCCATTGGACAGCCTTTCCTTATAAAAAGAACGTATTAGTTTTTTGAAATTCGGTGGATGCTCGTTCCATTTTCAGTTGTAATTCTGAAGATGTACATTCCTGTTTCGTATGAAGCAAGACTTACTGTTCCACCATTTTCAACGTTTGATGTGTGTAAGATTTTACCTTGAGCATCTACAACTTCAATTGAAGCGTTAGCAGCAGTCATGTTAATCGTTACAATATCTCTTGTTGGATTAGGGAATACACTGATCATCTCTTGTGTGATTTCTTTGATTCCAATGTAGTTAATCACAACACAAGAAGAAGTATCATCACAAGCACCATTGTTCACTACAACTGCGTATGAACCATTTACAGTAACTGTATATGTTTGAGTAGTCGCACCAGCAATTGCCAAACCAGTTCCACAATCGATCCATTGGTAAGACGTACCAGCAGAAGCTGTAACCGTAGCGTTACCGTTGTCTGTGGCAACCGCTGTTGGCGAAGTTGTGATTGTTAAGTTCAATGTAACCAATGAATCGCAGCCAGCTGCAGTCGTTAATAAGAACGTAGCCGTTGAGTTGCTTGACGCATAAGTAATACCATTGATCCAAGTATATGAATCACAAGCAGCTTGAACATCTGTCCCTGGAGTAGCGTTGTTGATTGTCAATACCAATGTAGCTGTGGAATCACAACCAACAGAGTTCGTCAACAACTGTGTGTATGTTCCTCCAACAATATACGTTGTACCATTTGTCCATGTGTATGTGTCACATGATGTAATTGGCGTTGAAGACGTTGTACTGTTGTTGATTGTCAACACCAAGGTTGCAGTTGAATCGCAACCCGCAGCATTTGTTAAGACTTGTGTATATATTCCTCCAACAGTATATGTTGTTCCGTTTGTCCATGTGAAAGTGTCACAAGAAGTAGCAGAAGTCGATGACATTGAACTATTATTGATTGTCAATACCAAAGTTGCAGTTGAATCACAACCCGCAGCATTAGTTAACACTTGCGTGTATGTTCCACCAATAGTATATGTTGTTCCGTTTGTCCACGTGTATGTGTCACAAGCAATCACTGAAGTAGATGATGTCGTACTGTTGTTGATGGTTAACATCAAGGTCGCAGTAGAATCGCAACCAACAGCATTTGTCAAGAGTTGTGAATATGTTCCACCAATAGTATATGTTGTTCCGTTTGTCCACGTGTATGTGTCACAAGCAATCACTGATGTAGATGATGTCGTACTGTTGTTGATGGTTAACACCAAGGTCGCAGTAGAATCACAGCCAACAGCATTTGTTAATACTTGTGAATATGTTCCTCCAACAGTATAGGTCGTTCCGTTCGTCCACGTGTATGTATCACAAGCTGTAATAGGAGTAGATGACGTTGTAGCATTGTTGATTATTAAGTTCAACGTTGCAGTAGAGTCACAACCAACAGCATTTGTTAATACTTGTGTGTAGGTTCCTCCAACAGTATAGGTCGTTCCGTTCGTCCACGTATAAGAATTACATGCAGTAATTGGAGTAGTTGATGAACTTGTTGCTTTCACGGTAACCGTAACCAAGGCACGAGTTGCACTCGTACAAGAACCATTCAAGCCGGCAGCATAGAAGTTATAAATTCCAGGCGTATTAGTGTTAGGCAGAACCGTTGTACCAACCGTTTCGAATGGTGTACCAGAGCCCAAAGATGTTCCTCCAGTTGGAGCAGCATAATAAGCTACAGATGGTGCTGGTGTATATGTATAATTAATCACCATTGAAGCAACAGTTGATCCAGTTGGGAAAGTGGCCTCTGAACCTACATTGTCATTGTATTGATCGAAATAATGTAAATTGATTACACCACCTGCAATTGAAACCGAAGCAGGAGCTAAGGCAATTGTATAGTTGAAGTTACCTGCTGAGTTCAGAGCGCCCGCGCCAACAGCGTAAGGTGAATTTACTGAGCCATTGAAACCAAAATTAACATCACTTCTCCATGAACCACCGGTTGCGGTAATATTATTAAAGGTAAATGTTACACTTGAAACAACGGCATTTGAAGGTAATGCAGGCATTGTTGCAGAACTAATAATATTAGGATTAACTGCTACAGTGCCAACGGTCGAATTACTTACTTCTATTGGCTGTGCTAACAAAGCAAAAGGAAGTGTTACTGTCCCTGAAGAAACAGGAGCGTAAACCAATTGAGCTGATGGTGAACCTTGACAAATTTCGATATTTGAAATACCAATTGGTGTAATTACAGCTGCGGGTTGCGTGATTACAATTGATTGAGGTGCAACGGTATAGCCGTTAGCATCTTGTGTAACAACTGAATATGTTCCTAGGGTTAGATTTGTTGGAATAGTTCCAAAAGCACCAGCATTAACAGAATATGTATAAGGTGCTGTTCCACATGTAGATCCAGTTAATGAGAATGAACCATCACCAGCATTGAAACAAGAAACATTTATTGCTGCTAGAGTTGCTGTAAATGGATTTACGGTTAAGTTCACAGATGAAACCGCATTACAACCACCATCTACTCCGTTCACATCGAATGTATATGTTCCTGGAATTGTAGGGGTAGCAACCACAGCTGCGCCTGTTGTACTTACTAAACCATTACCAGCTGTACTAGACCAAGTGTAAGTATATGATTGCAAAGGTGAAGGGTTTGTATTTACAACTGTCAAGTTTACTGATTGTCCAATACAAATTGGCGTAAGATCAATTGAAGCCTGGATTAAATCAGCAGAAGCTACTGTAATTGTTACAGCTGTCAATGCACTTTCACAACCAGTTACGGTATTCAATTCACTAACATAAAACGTAGTTGTAGTTGAAACAATAGATGTGTATGTCGCTGATGTACTTGATTGCATCACAATTCCTGCAGAAGGAGCATCGTACCAAACAAATGTTGGTGTTGGTAAACCGGTAGTTGATGCTACAGAAGCTGTTGGTACTTGAGCTCCACACTGAGCACTGTTCGCTGCCGTTGGCGCTGAAGGAAGTGGATTTACAGTAACCGTGACATTTGCAGTAGATGTACAACCATTTACCATTGCGCTTAATGTATATGTTGTTGTTGCATTCAATCCAGTAGCTATTGGATTAGTAATAGTTGTTGAACTTAAGAATGTTGCAGGTGACCATGAGTAAGTGATAACTGGAGCAACTGGAGGAGTGAATGTATAAATAGTTCCAGATGGGAAGTTTGTGGCTGCAGAAATAGTTGAGTTTTGAACAGTACTGCTCACGGTCGAAGTGTTAACCGGTAAAAGTGGAGTAACGCTCAAATAATTCCCTACAACACCAGATATCCCAATTGAAGCCGTTGTAGCAGCTAAAGCTGCACTAGTAGTACCATAAACAATTTCAATAACTCCAGTCGACTCATACAATTTAATTTGCATATCAATCGTAGGATTCGCAGCAGAACCACCACCACCAATATGTAAAGCAGTCCACTGAATAGTTAATACTTGATTTGGTGAAATTCCGGTTGTAGAATAAACTACAGCTGCACCTGTTGCATTATTATCATCCCAAAGCGGTGCTATAACATTTGCAACACCAGCAAGGTTATTTGTAAAGACATTTATGCCTGTTGTCTGACCAAGTACCATATACCCGTTCGAGTTTACACTAAAAACTGAGTGAGAAGTCCCGTTGTAATTGAAGGTAAAACCAATTGGTAAATTTCCCTCACCAGTATCATCTCCATTTACAGTAGCTGCAGGAGTTCCAGTAATCGCAGTATATGTTCCTGTTGAACCAGCGAAACTATAAGCGGCTGGTGATTGATTATAAGATACAGAAGTCGTGCTGTTTAATTGCGAATTTCCAACATTACAAACAGCAGCTGGCGTCGCAGTAATAGATGAAATTATAGGTGCAGTTGCAACAGTTACTGTCACTAGAGTTGGTAAACTTGGACAACCTAAAGCACTCCCAATAACTGTATATGTTGTTGTTGCAGTTGGAGAAGCATTCACATTCGCTCCTGTAGTTGCCGAAAGACCTGTTGCAGGAGACCATGCATAAGCCGATGCTCCACTCGCAGTTAAAGAAACTGCTGTTCCTGGGTTACAATAAGTAGCACTTGAAGGTGTAATAGCAACAACAGGTGTTGGGTTAACAATTAGTATGTATTCATTAGACAATCCAGTTAAACCACCGAAAGAACAAGTTGTTTCTAACACATAGTAAAAAGTTCCAGTTGTTAATGTTGCAGTTGTATATGACGCTGTGGTTGCACCTGATCCACCTGTAACATTTACGTATGGGCCACCAGCAGTTGTAGAAATTTTCCACTGATATGAATTACCAAATTCAGAAGAAACGCCTGTAGATGTAATTGTGCGTGTTGTGCCTTCACATACAGTATTCGTTGAAGGTGAAATCGTTCCACCATTAGCAGATGTACAATTGATAACGTTTAGTTCAAATTCATCTGCACCCATATCTGGTGCTGTTCCAGCCCCCACATAACCAGCATTACCTTGACGAATCTGTGTATCAAAATCTGTTGTGATTCCTCCGATATTTGCTGCGCCACTTTCTAATAATGTTGGCAACGCAGTATTGATGTGTAAGAAATTTGGATTTGAACCAACGGTTGATAAGAAAGTTGGGTTTTCAGAAACTGAATTAGCATCTCTTGTTGCCATTGCCGCTTGGTAACCTGCTAAAGTAGCTTGAGGCGCAGTGCCATCCGTATAAATAGTGGAAGCAAAGAAATCGTTTCTATTTGAACTTGTTTGGTAAGTAGTTAATGTTGTTGTTGATCGACGATAAGCAACTGTTAATCCTGTACCGTTAGCAGTTGAATTATTAACAAAAACATTGTTATTCATTGTTAAGTTAGGAGTAGTTGAAGCTGAAATAGCTGAAGTGCCAAAGTTTGCTCCAGTAGATGCTGCTGCTAATCTTACAGTATTGTAATATAGAAGTGCACCAGTTCCACCAGTAACATTGATACCAACAACAGCATTAGCTGAGTTTGCATTGGGTGCTCTAAGATCACCAATCAGATTGTTTGTGGCAGTATTGGATGTTCCAGCCGCAAAATTGATTCCAGATACTACGGGTCCAGTTGAGTTCGACGCTAAATCGTAAATTTTGTTATTCAATAATATTGAAGAAGTTCCTCCGTTAATATTAATCCCGTTGATTGTGCCTGCCGCGCCTCCTGTTGAACCAGTTGAAACTAAATTGTAAACTTGATTTGCTTGAATCGTTATTGTGCCTATAGTCATGAAAACACCATTAAAGGTTGCCCCTCCAGCTCCACCAGTTGTAGTAGCAAAACCATAAACTAGATTTCCAGTAACTGTTTTTGTTCCCGCAGCACCCCATTCACGTATCCCATTTATTGTTCCAGTAGTAGGAGTTGATAAATTTCGGATGATGTTGTTTATAATTGTTACGTTAACAGAACTACTAAAACTATAAATTCCATCTATTAATCCAGTAGAACTCGGTGCAGAATAGGCAATGTTTTCTATTGTGTTACCTGAAATTGTTGCATTTGCAGGTGAAGCGATCACAATTCCTCTGGTTGTTCCTGTCGTAAAGGAGGTGCGAGCAAATGTTGAAATGATATTATTGTTTACTGTTAAAGTGCTTGGAGAACCTGCTGTAATAAAAAGCACCAAACCTGTTCCACCGAAAACATTTTGCAATGTGGGTAAAGCAGCGTTATTCGTAATGGTATTACCATTTATATTTAACGTTGTCGGTGTTCCAGAATTTAAAATAACATTTGTTGCTCCAGTTGTTGCTGTAGAATAAGCAATAAAAAGCATGTTGTTATTGATGCTTACAGTGTTTCCTGCTGCAGTAGAACCTGATAAATTAGATATTCCTTCTAAAAGTGAGGTTGTTGCCCCAGAATTTAATGTTAAACTATTGTTGTTAACTGTCGAACTAGCAGATGTTGCTGTGCCCAATAATATTCCTCGCAATGTAGAAACATGATTCACACCAGCACCCGTATTGTTATTGATTGTATTATAAGAAATGTTAGGCGACCATTGATTTGATGTTCTTACTCCTGCAGCTGGGTTTGCAGCTGAACTTCCTCCACCAAAGTTAATAATCGTGTTTCCGGTTAAAGCAGATCCTCCTCCAACATTGTTCCCTGTGTCACCAAGTGTAAAAGGTGTTGTGGCAGCAAAACCAGATAAAGCTATACCAATGTTTACATTTTCAATAGTGTTTGTATAAAATTGGTTAGATGAGTTAGAACCTGCGGCCAACGTTACTGTAACTGCTGTTGTCTGAGTAGAAATTAGTGCGTTCACAACATTTATACCTCTTGACCCATCAAATGAAGGCGCTGTGCCAGCAGCATTATTATCTCTGTTTAATGTAATAGCACAATTACGAATTAGGTTGAATTGACAACCATCCGTTGCTGATGCTTTAAATAAACCATAACCAAACTCCATGGTTGATGGGTTAGTCGTATTAGCAGAATTCTCTTGTAAATTAATACCATCTATAATTACATAGTCAGATCCAACCATAGAAAAAATACCATCTTGTATTGCCGAGCCAGGCGTACCTGTTCCACCTGTTCCCGCAATGATTATTGGATTTACTCCAGCTCCTGATTTTTGTATTGTAATTGGGTTGGCTGCGGTTCCAGTTGCTAAAAGTGCAATTCCAGTTGAAGTTCCATTTGTTTCTGTGTGTCCAACAGCTACATTTAAGACGACTCCTCCAGCTCCTACTCCAACAGTATTAACGTCAGTGACAAAAGCAGCAATACTTGCATAATCACCAGGAACTGTTTTAATTCCAGTTAATTGAGCGTTCAAATTTGTTGTTAAAAAAATCAAAGCTGCGAAAAGCAAGCTTTTTTTACAAACAGAAAAAGATATATAATTTCACTACCAACCGACTAAATTAAAAAAAGGTAAAAAAAACTCTTTTAACCCTAACATTTGCTATGATTACATTATGGAACGAAAAACCTACCTCCCCTATA
>Ga0105051_10003674_pt1 | contig 18472 bp, 3 predicted proteins | sample FRY02_FD_78383 | JGI IMG/M metagenome (GOLD analysis project Ga0105051, IMG submission 78383) | Freshwater microbial communities from Lake Fryxell liftoff mats and glacier meltwater in Antarctica - FRY-02 (megahit assembly) | ecosystem: Environmental > Aquatic > Freshwater > Ice > Glacier... | reverse complement strand
TTTGAAGACCCAACCTTAGCACTGGACTAAACAGATGACAAACACCTGATTAGCCACTTAGGACCCACGAACCTGTCCCGGACAGGAGGACCAGAGTATCACCTAGTTTATGGTAGACCCAATCAGATCCCCAACCTAGTGGGTAAAACAGATCACAATGTTGGTGGGCTGTCATGTATCCTCGGGCTAACCAATTTCCACAATCAATCTCCCTAACTACCAAGAAACGTAGTGCCCATGAATCAATGGTACCCCCCCACTAGGTCAGCAAGGCATCAAATAAGCCTAGTGTCCTCCAAAGCAGTGCTCGTCAAAATTGTGTGTGTTTCTTTGTTTTATTGACCTGATATTGAGGAAATCGCGGTCCTGTCGTCATTCCTTAAGTCGGGGACCTGGGGTGGCTGGATCCTCACTCTGTACCTTAACTACGTCGCTGACTACACCGGTCCCCTCCTCTTCCTCTTCGAACGGACCCACAACTACTCCGTCGACAACCAGGGCCTTGTGCCCTGGCGACTCCGTCGTCTGGGCAGGTCCAAAGTTCGTTTGGACTTATTGGTGAGGTGTGTTCCGGGGTCGAACCGGCAGACCAGGGGCCAACCACGACCTGTAACCATTTGAACCACTAATGACCATCACACACAGGTTGGCCAGTAGACGGATTCGAACCAACGACCTAAGGAATAACAGCCCCTCGCTAGACCGCTGAACCAAACTGGCTGACGTGTCACTGTGACGAGATACTCTTCGGACAATTCACCTTTAGAAAAATCCATCAAACAACCGTCTTGGCAGCAGATCACAGACCAGCACACTAAAAAAAAGACAGAGACCTGGACCATGTGATACAATGGGTAGGGGTCGTACTAGAATCGGGGGAAGTTCGTTCGTTCTCACACATTTAATTTTTAAGGCACCGAATTATGTGAGTTTTTTTTTTTGGTTGCGAGGAAAAGAGAAATATTTTTTTTGTTAAGGTCAAACCCTGGTATTCAAAAATACGGGAAACGAAAAATGTGTCCCTCAGGACTATCCGGACGAATAGCCGTGGGCCAGGTCTTGTGACGCGCAGCTGCGTTTTGAAAGAAGAGTGTCAAACAGCTTGCTGCAACGTTGACTATACAGGCGTACACATCCGCAGCACTGGTTTCTTCCTTGCACAGTGCCACCTTCTACTGATCGTACCAAGGGCCACACGTGTGCGTTTTGGCCGCCTGAGCATGCAAAAGATGGACGTGGCATGGAGGTGTGTATGCTTTTGTAGTTTGTGTGTGCTGAAGTTTTGCCGCTGTTTTTTTTTGCTACAACCCCGCCTCTTCCACATCCTCCATCCCTGTTTTCACGCGCGCCGCGTAAGCAGCCAGAGGAGAGAGAGCAGAGGGTTTCACTGTTTCCCTCCAGTGCGGTTGCGTTGACGATGCTCCCTCAACTGTACTAGGTACATGCTGTTGTTCATGCTGCTACTTTCATTGTTGCCAACATTTGATTTGATGCCATCCCACGAGCACGACATGGCGCACGCTGTAGAAACAGGACACGACCGAAGTTGGAAATTTTTACAGAAGCCCGCCGCGCTGCGACCAGAGCAGCACAGCGCGGCATTTATGTTAGGCAATGTGGAGAATGAAGAGGATGACAACGAATCTGCTGCGGGGGCGCCCACCTGGATGCCCCCGCGAAGAAAGCTGCTGAAAGACCTTATCTGGCAATCGGGTTCGTTTACCCTCAGGTATGCAGAGATGACTGCGGGCCAGCCGTCGACTCTGACTATACAATTTCAAATTTGCATCTCATGCGGGGGAGTGCTACCCCAAGAAAACATCAAGCTATTATTGCCAGGCTTCAAGAGGTCTCCAGACTTAAACGACGAGAAGATAGTCCCTGGCGGCCGAGACCCAGAAAGCATCCAAGAAATCACATGGGACCATGCGTCCGAAACACTCACGCTGACGGCTGCAGTAATACTGGCCAACGGCAAGCTGTATCGAGTAGATGTACCAATTAGTGCGGGTATTCGTCTGCCAGAAATTGGCCTCAGTGCTCAAACCGGTGTAATGGTGTCGACAAATGCGGTCAATGGCGGGCCTTTGAAGCCAATTCTTGTTCAGGGCCTGTTGCCTGTTGGCTCATTCACCGACTCTACAGAGCTTTTTTTTCAGCCAGCGACATCGGGCGCTGCTGTTCAGATCGTCTTGAAGTTTGCCCCTGTCATGAGCATCGTTGAGGGGGAGAATGTTGCTCTCCATCTTCCCAATTTCTTTTGCACCGAGGGCGTTTGCCAATCTGGCAGATTCTCAAGTGATCTTGTGCTTCAATACAACGGCACTGAACCCCTCAAAACCTCGATGCCCTCAACATGGAGGTTCGTCTTCCCATATTATCCTTGTCTCCCTAGCACCCCATGGCGAATCTCAAAAATACTCCATTCCTCTAAATACAAGGTCCTACATCGGTCATGTTTAGTGCGGAACGGACGAATTTTTTATTATTGAGAACGGACACGTCGTGTCTGTTCTCAAATCCAGGGAAAGATATATTAAGATGAACAGTGTATTTTTGAGATTCCAGGCTTTAGCTGCGGCGACGTCGGGCTAGTCCCTTCCACCGCCGCGCGCCACGTGATCCAGACTGCAACGGCCGACATATGATCCCCGTGTCGATTCGATTTGGCAAATTTGCACCTTGTTGGTTCGAGTCAGAGCGTTACACTCAGAATAACATTCATCAATTCTTACGCCCGCACAACTAGTGCTTCTTTAATGTACATCGTTGTCTGCATCTAAATCTATACATCTGTATCTATATCTATATTGAGCAGTCCTAGCACTCGTCAAATTGCTTTCACAATGCCACGGATAATTCAACGAGGGCAAATTCAAGCTATTCGCGCGGGTGCACTGGTCACTATTACCGTGTACAAAAGTGTAGGCATTGCCATCGGCATAGATGGCATCTCAACAAATGACCCTAGACTCCAAATTTCTTGCAATGCGGTAGCTGGTCCGGTGCTTCCAGTGAGCATTCGCCGGTCTCCAGATATTGGATACTTTTCTGAAAAACATGTGCAATTTTCGTCACCTGATGGGTTGGTTCCAGCTCAGCCTGTCTCTCTTTTGGTGCGCTTCACATCAATCAAGGAGATCGAGGTGGGAGAGCATGTTGTGCTCGCACTGCCTGGCTTTACTCGCGATGTGGGCTACAGTTCAATACCGCACAACAATGAGCACTTTGAAGAACTCACATGGGACCCCATCGAAGAAACCTTGCAATTTCTAGTCAAGAATGTGGTGAGGAAGAACTTCAGACAGGAATTCTTGATCGAGAGACACATAGGAAAAATTCGATTGCCTATCGATGGCATAGTAAGAGACTCGCCGTATTTAACACTATCCACGGATGCCAAGGCTGGACCCGTTGAAAAACTTCCTATTGTAAGCAACCCCCCTGTCGGTGCGCTGCTAGATCTGGCTCTCGCATATGATCCACCAATGGCCTCTGCTATCACCTCAATCATCTTTCGATTCAGGCCATCCATGTCGTTGGAAGAGTACGACGCAATTGAGCTTCACCTTCCTTCATTCACCGGACCTGAATTTGGGGTCATCGAAAGTCACCAGATCAAGGACTTAAATTCGCCCCATGGTGCCATGCTATTCCATGGGGTGTGGTCGAACACGAAACCAGACCGCATGCTGGTGCTGATGGTTGATTGCGGGAAAAGTGTTCCTGCAAACCAGAGCTTTCACCTTGTCATCAGTAGCACCGCTGGAATTCGTATGCCGGCGCAAGCGATCAGGCTCAACCAGCAGGATTTTCGGATTTCATCAAGTGCAAAAATTGCTCCTGTCGCTAATCAGAGGATATCTTCCGTGCTTTCTGTTGGAGCGTTTATGAACAATGATGGAGAGGGTGTGACTGTGACGTACCTCGTTGATGATTCGTCAGGAAAACCGGGCCCGGGAGAATTTGTGAACATCAAGATTGCGTTTGAAGTGGACATGGATATACTGTCTGATGAAGTCATTCAGATTTTTTTGCCTGGGTTCGGTATTGAAAATACGACCACCTCGGAAACTTGCGAAGAACGAAGGTCCACAGTAAATGGTGGAGTAGGAAACTTTTTTACTCGTGGCTCCTGGAATCTCACGTCGCAGATGTTATATCTTACGACTGCTGTGCCGCTTGTTAAGGACCAGCTTGTAGAGCTTATTGTACCAAACTCTTTCGGACTGCGCTTGCCTCTAAACGGGCTCGAACTTAACCATTCTACTCTACAAATGGGTGGGGTTTTCGTATCAGGAAATGTTGCCATGACGCCAATCTACCAATCTCCGCAGGTTGCTGTCCTCAAAGATTTTACATTTGTGATGGAACCGCCCATGGTTGCAGAAGATGTTGCCTTGTCCTTCAGCTTCAGGCATGTTGCAGATTTGAGGATATTTGAGCCAGGAGAAACAATCCGCATCTTCCTTCCAGGCTTCAGTTCCCATCCAAACGATGCATCTTTCAATTTATACTCGGCAATCCAAAAAACAGGGCAATCTCCCCTAAACTATTCTCAGATTATTGCAAGCCCTGCAATCTTTGCTTCTGCACATTGGGACGGAATCTCAGATCAGCTGGTCTTGACCGTTGGTGTCCAAATACGATTCCAAAACGATATTCAAATTTTTATCCCGAAATTGGAAAGGTTTCGCTTGCCATTGACAGGTATTCCGACCGATTTTGCTACATTTCTGCTAGATCAGCAAATTGGTCCGTCCTTACCCTCCCGTGTGCGAAATGGGGCTGTTGGCTACTTCGGATCGAATGCCCGGGTCTTGCTTGTTTTCACAAAGATGGCACCTCTGCTCGCTGGAGAAGTTATCACCATGCAAATCGAGTTTGAACCCACCATGCGCATAGAGTCAGGAGAATCCACTGTTTTTGTGTTACCTGGATTCGAACGGGCTAGTTCTTTTGTGCCAAATGTTGTGTGTGGATTCGAGGCAATGACTATTTGTTCTGAAGACGTTGATTCTGAGTATAATTTTGATTACACCTGGCGGTCAGGTGAATTAACTGTAACAGTTCCTTCAGGGCACCGATTGGAAAAGAACTCAAGAGTGCAACTTTATATCAAGCACACTGCCGGTATTTTGCTGCCCGAATTCGGGGTTCGGAAAGAACAAAGTGCGCACGGGGTCACTGTGAGGAGCGATGCCATTGCTGGTAAGGTTTTAACGACAGCGATAACGTGCGAACCTCCTGTTGGATCTTTCAAGCAAACGTCGGTAACATTTGGTAATGAAGCTCAACCTGGTCAGCACGTGAGCTTAAATCTGACGTTGGTGCCTTACATGCAACTGGACCCGGGTGACTCAGTTACAATACTTCTTCCAGGATTTAAGGGCCCAAATTTTACACCTGGCACAAACGAAATAAGACCAGGATTTGCTGTGTCACACCAAAATTTTATTCCGCTCGGTGGAACTGTCAGTGACAAAGTGACAGTCTATTGGCAGGCGGCATCAGAAACCCTTGTGTTGCGGTTCTTGCAATCTATCGCAGGGGCAGAATTTGTGAGCATATTTATACCAAAAGCAGGCAGGCTGCGTCCTAAAGAGAGTTTTGGCCTCAAGAGGGATGATCTGGTCCAAATACAAGCACAAGTTCAGGATGGCCCTGTCGATGCAACGCAATTCGAAACTGTACAAGAAATCGGAATCTTCACAACTTTTGAGCTAGATTTTCTTCCTGCAACTAGTGTGCTTTTAACAACACAGCAGCCGGCAGAGCGGCGTCCGGGACAGTTGAGTTCGATGGAAATAAGGCTTGAGTACTCTTGGGAAATCTTCCAGGGCGATTCTATATACATTATCCTTCCTGAAGAATTTCGACGCCACGGTGACGAAGACATAATTCTATCCAGATCAATGGATCTCACAGACACAAGAAACTTGTCAGAAACCCCATTGGAAGCAGCATATCAATTCAAGGCTCGATGGAGTGCAATGTACAATGAAATTGAGCTCACGTGTGAAAATTGCAAAACGTATTCCTATGGGTGTATTTGTGGTTCTTCTAAAGTTGGGGGTGCTGCTTCTGTTGCGATCATTCGCGACGGATTTTTTTTACCGGAGGGCTTGGCGCAGAGCGATTCAAGAATACAGATTTACGCTATCGACTCTAGAGATTTGATGATGAATTTCCACCAGCCAGTTGGGTTTTCTCCAGTTATTGGGCTGAAAGATTCACACATACAATTTGAACCCAGAAAACCAGGAGAGAGCACTCAAATTACCCTTGCTTTTGAAATGACGATGTCTTTGCAGATCAACGAAACTATTGCCATAAATATGTTAGGCTTCATTGCCATTGATGGAGATGTTGATGTGGCTGGTGTCATCGTGGACCAATCGACAACCTTCGGCAACAAGGCGAGATGGAAAAACTCGACATTAATTCTTTCCCTCGCAAGCCAAATTCCAGCATACACCCAGATTAGAATTCATGTGTCTCGAGATGCTTCGGGTGGCATCAGACTGCCTATTTTTGGAATTTCTGCACACGACAGTGGTGTCATCATATCGGTAGACTGCCAAGCTGGAAAGTTTCGATTGCCCATCCAAAACGTGCAGACTGTATTCGGATTCCAGCATTCATCTATAAAATTATATGTGAATTCAACGCAAGGAATAGTGTGTTCGTTTCGGGCCTCGACAGCCCTGGGCAGCGGACAAAAACTTGAGGTTTTTGTGGCAGAATTGCAACTGTCAGGTACTACAGAGGGCATCGCATTTTCGACAGAGCCCGCAGGTCTGGTAAGGACAGCCTTTCTTAGAACGACTAGAGATGCTAGTGGCAATTTCACATACGTTGTAATGGAGCTTCTTGAAGCTATTGCAGCTGAGACTTCTTTCTCTATTCGAGTTTCGGGCTTTTCAATCTTCTATACCGGCAGTGATGTCGACTCGTTACAACCTGAGGTCTCCTTGGTTGGTCAAAGTAAATTCCTGCCCTTCATATCAAAACTGTTGGATGTGCAGTCTTCACGGTCATTATCCAGACCAGCTAATATTGGCATTGAGGATATGGTTGGTCGAAACATTCAATCAACAACTGAGGGGTCTGAGAAATTCTCCGAACAGGAAAATGCTAATAATACTGGAATCGAGTCGGAAGACAGGCAGTTTAGAAATGACCTCGCACGATCTAGACTCTATGCTGCACAAGGACGATTGACCGTTGGAGCAAGTTTTGGATTGCCTGACCGAGTCCGGGATCTGGCCGATGACGCAGAGCCGGGCATTCTGGTGGAAAGGCAGGAGAGACGACAGGGTGTGGCCAGCTCCTTTGGATGTCAACAGCTGACGTCACGTTCTGTCCTAAAATATATCGATTCAAGAGCAGCAGAAGTCGTTTCGTTCCAGGTCTCGTTCACCTGCCTTCAACCCGGTGTGAGTGATTTTTCTTTGGTACTGCCGCACCTGTCAAGACCCAGTGCCGCAATAGATATGGGGCTAAGATACTTTGGTAGATGGACCGAAGAAGACAAGCTTTTGATTATATATGCCAGATTTGACTTGAATGATATATGTTTGTTGGGCCCGTGTAATCATACATTCGTCGTTCCTGCAGCAGCCCGGTTCATACTTAACAGTCGAGGCGTGGTGGCAAATGACCCTGCGATTTTATTTGAATTTGATTTCTCAGATGACGTCGTGTGCAGGGAATCTGTGGAGAAATCTGATGCTATCGGGTCATTCTATGACAGTTCAGGTGTCAGCAGTGGCCCTAGAATCGAATTTCTTCCTGGAATTCCAGGTAAAATTAACGAGGTATTCATAAAGCTCAAGACTCAAGGAATCATCACCCCTGGAGAAATAATAACGATCAATTTGCCCGGATTTACAGGAATTTCAACGGCCAACATAACCATCAGCTTGGGATCATGCAGAGGAGATCCTGTCCTTTTCCTCGCTGGCTCTGGCAGCGACTCTGAAGAATCTGAAAATGGAGGTGGCTATGAAAAAAATAGGAGTCTTCTAGAACTGGGGAATGAAGACCTAGCAGTGTTCGCGACTGCATCATGGTCTGTGAGCACAAGTCTTTTGGAGTTGACTGTTCGGCGAAGTATCAAATCATTGCAATTGTGTTCTTTGACAGTGCCTTTTGCAGCCAATATTCAACTTCCGGAAACAGGAGTTCTGCCGAATATCGAATCCAAAATTACGATAGCTCTTGACTCTGCGATGGGTTCGATTTTGCCAACAAGAGTATTTAGTGTGAAAGGTGTTGGATCGCTTTCTAACCACTCGCTTGAATACATACCCAGTGCAGTCAAAGAAACGCAGATTAGGATCAGATTCAAGCCTTCGATGCCGATGATTCCTGGAGATAGACTGATAGTGAGGTTGCCAAATTTCCTGGGTGAATCCTCAACTTGTGTCCGCATAGGCTTTTATAAATCTGAACCAAGAGGATCTATTGCTCTGGGAGACTGGGACAGGTCGTCGGAAGAGCTGATCTTGTACATTACTGGAAACATAATTGCATTTGAGAGTGTTATGGTACTTGTTCCGGCTTCTGCTGGCCTGATTTTACCTATGCAAGGCTTGAAGACCAATCAGGCTAGCTTGACAATGGAAGCCCAAGCACTCTACGGTAATGCTCCTGCAGACCCAATCTCGGTATCAGAGCCGGTAGGTTCATTTCTTATGTCTCCAAATCTTACATTTGCGCCTGGAATTGCGGGCAAGCAGTCTGCTTTGAAATTGAGTTTCGAGCCTCAAATGAATTTACAGTCAGGTGAAACTTTGTCTATTGTTCTCACTGGCTTTACAGGAGTTGCACAAGAATTCACACCACTCTCTGTACCATCTGGATTATTTTCCAACGCCAGCTTTTTGTACCTCCTCCCAGCAGATTCAGATCAACAGGAAAGTCAGCAAGAAATTCGATTTGTGGTGAATCACACAATAAGAGCAGGCACTCAAGTCACAATCAATGTACCAATGGATGCTGGGATCATCATTCCACTTAGGGGTTTGAAAGAAAACCAGCAAAGTTTGAAACTGCGGACAGACGCTATTGCAGGTCCAGTGCGTGGAGTTTCAATCACCAGCTCGGATCCTGTCGGGGCCTTTTTTGATGCATCTACATTAGATGCAAATAATGATTCTCCTTCACCCAGAATTTCTTTTCGGTTTGATGATGCCAATTGGCCTGCGCAAATACGGTTTGAATTTATTGCCACAATGCCAATTATGTCGGGTGAATCCATTACGTTGAAACTTCCCTCCTTCTCTGCTGGCGTTGACATTGGTGCTGTTCCACTACTAGAAAATGGAAACAGATTTGATGTTAAATGGACGGAAAGCACGCAAGAGTTAAATGTAATCTTCAGGATTGCACTTGCTTCCGATACAAGTTTGAGCTTTAATATAAGCTCGACTGCAGGGATCCGATTGCCTCCTTTTGGCGTACGATTGAATGATGAAGACCTGCAGATCAAGTGCAATGCAATTTCAGGTCCTGTGCTATGGATTCCTATCAAGTATTCCCAAGCAGTCGGTGTGTTTGAACAGACACACGTAGAATTGGGACCCCCATTGGCAAATGCTACTGCAAGTCTGCTGCTCAACTTCAGTTTTAATCGGCCAATCTCTCCCGGGGAAGAAGTGATTCTGACCCTGACAGGAAGAGAAAGCGTGGTTGGCGATGCTTGCGATCCTTTTCAAATCAATGCGGGATCCCACAATATTACAACTGCATCTGAAAACGCTTCGTTTGATCGGGTTGAGGTCCAGTTGTATCCGGTTCTGAAAACTTTATTAGCAATACACCCGAACTATTTTGTCCCCAAATGGTTGCAAAGGCCCAACATGATCATCTTCAGGTTCGTGGCACGATCTCGGGTCGAAACAGCTACAAATATATCGCTCATTGTTTCTGGCGTACGAGTACCGTCCTGTGGACTGCCTACCAATAATGCCATTTCCTTATCCACAAACGCAAGAGAGGGACCAGTGCAACCAGTTTCACTTTCCACCATTGGTATTGGTGCCTTCAGGAATACATCTCTGGTTTTTGAGCCGCCAAGAATCGCTTCCATCACGGAGATTACTGTTGGTTTCAGGGCAACTATGAATCTGAATGTGGGCGCCAGAGTCACCTTGCACCTGCCCGGTTTCACAGGAAAAACTTCAACGAACTTTATGGTATCATCATCGTCGGCGTGCTGCCAAACGCTTCCATGCTTTTCAGTAGCTAGTTGGGACAACACAACTAGCCTACTACATTTGCACGTCACTAAAAGTTCTAAGCCGGTTAAGCCGGATGTGGACAGATTTTGCTTTTTCCAGGTTCAAGTACCTGCCCTTCTTCGTCTACCACCCGATGGGGTGAAGGAAAACGATACAAGATTGACAATTTTCACGGATGCCACTGACGGTCGGGTCGAGCCGGTTGCTGTCCAGGATTCAACAGGCGTGTATACGGTTGGCTCTCTTGACAACTCTTCGAAGGAGTTGAACTCTTCGATCGAGTTTGTTGCACCCTCGAGGGAGCGTGCGCAGCCTGCAGCAGGTTTGCCGGCTGTTTTGAGGATCATGATTCGTGCCATGATGGTGTTTTCCGTTGGAGACACAGTGACCCTTTACTTGCCCGCTTTTGTGGGAGAGCAACTGGCATCATCAAGTGCATGTCGAGAGTGTGACATTCAAGAGGCCCTTTGGAATGCGAATTCGTCAACTCTTGTCTTGACATTCGCTCGTGCAGTGCAAGCAAGGCAAACAGTTGTGTATGAGACACAGGAGCACTTTTTGTCGCTTCCCCTCGACGGTGTACGAAAAGATCAAGATACTATCACAATTTCTTCTACAGCTGCAGCTGGGCCTTTTAGTGAGACGCGTCTTGCATCTGTGCTGCCTGTTGGGTCTTTCTTGAACAACACTGTTCTTGAATTTGGTATTCGGCCCATGGCAGCTCCTATTCTGCCGTACACCAATGATATCTGTTGTCCTGCTGAACGACTTCAACTTGTCGGAGAACGAATTGATGTTAAGACAGAAGATTGCTGTCTTGACACCAATGCGCCTTCATCTCAGTCAGATATTACCTTATCTTTCAAGTCTGTCATGAACCTGGATGCTGGAGATAGATTGGAGCTTAGATTGTGCAATTTCACCGCTGGTCCTGTGCCTTGGGACATGTCAAACAGAAGCATCGACGTGTCTCCATCTGGAAGATTCACTGCCACGTGGAACCAAGTAGATCGACTGTTGAGAATCATACTCCTTCAAAATTCAACAGGGGGAGAGTGGTTGTCGGTGACGGTGCTGGGAACCCAGAATGATCCTCTCATGAGACTACAGCTGCCACCAAATGGGATTTATGCCAACACAGACTGTTTGCAGATCAGCACGAATTCCCGAAATGGGCCTGTGCCTTTTACAACAATAAGTTCGGTTCCGCCCGTTGGTGCATTCTGGAATTCTTCTATAGAGTTTACGGGAGCAAGACCGGGTTCTGTGAATGCGTGGATCTTGCGATTCACCCCAAAGATGCCTCTTACGAAAGGTTTCGAGATTATTTTGAAATTAAATGGGTTCTCGGGGGCGGACTTGTCATGTGAGTCGGCTACTAGCGAGCCTCCTGCATTTGGAGCGACTCGATGGGAGCGGCAGCAGAGTCAAGTGATTATTGAAATCATTGAGGATGTCGATGCAGGAACACCCGTCGCTATAATGGTGCCGTCTAGTTCTATTATTAGATTACCTCTTCGGGGAATCGATTCGTCGACCATGATCAGGATTGGAACTGACACTCCATTAGGCCCTGTATTACTTACTCGCGTCCTACAGATCCCCAGAGTAGGGCTGCAAGGAACCTTCGGGTTGACAGAAATACATTTGGGAGATGTACCACGAAGATTTACAAATGTTCCGTTCAACTTTACTTTCATTTACAATCAAGATCTGAACGTGCACGACGTGATCACGATCCTGCTTCCTGGCTTCTTGTTCACGGGTTTGAACGACGAAACCTTTCTTGTGAGCAGCAGTCGTGTCGAGAGGGATTTGACTTGCTGGGAGAAAAAGGGAATTCCGTGCTGGCAGACTCGCTCTGAGATTCAGGGTAACTACATCAACAAAGGATCGTGGCATAGTGCTGAATATACTGCCATGTTGTTGACCGTCACACAGGTCATTTCAGCAGGACAGCAGATATCGGCTGTGATATCAGCGGGTTATGGAATTCAAGTTCCTAAGACTGGTCTTCTGAAGAATTCCGTTGACATTGTGGCTAAGTGTACTGCAAGTGCTGGCTCGAGCGACTTCCAAATTGTGCAAACTTCACCTGGTGTTGGTGGCTTCATCAATTTAGGATTGGACTTTGACCCTCGGAAGGTCGAGGAGTTGTCAACAGTGACTGTAAATTTTCAGCCCATCATGATTATGACACCCCAAGAACCTGCGGACAGCGTGATAATCTGGTTGCCCTATTTCACGGGTACGAACGACCTGAGCATTGACATCCCGGCTCCTTTTCAGAATGCATCATGGAAAGATGATCTTTGCCGTATGATGGATATTAAAGAGGATTGCCTTGAGCCTTCTGCATCGGAATCTTATTGTCAATGGGAGTTGAATGATAGTCCCCGGTGCAAGCAAAAGGTGCTCAGAGGTGCATCTGGTGTTGAAATCAAAGTCAGCGAAAACTTAAGTGTGCTTCAAACGATAAAAATTGTACTGTCCTCGTCCTTGGCCATCCACATGCCATCAAATGCGCTGGCAGCCAACCAAGCTTCATTGCGGGTGGGTGGACGTGTAAAGGGGCTTTCAGTTGCATCTGTTCCCTTCTTCAATTCTTTTGCTGTTGGTGCACTTTATGATGCAAAATATAGCTTCGATCCTGTCTTTGCTGATCAACCTACACGTCTCACAGTCACTTTTCGGACAGGAATGATGATTAGACAAGATGAAACAGTAACACTGCATCTGCCAAATTTCAACTCTGTTGGCAATTGGAGAGTGCGACTGGCTGCATCTGTCAGCTCGCGCTTCCAGTTCGCCTCTTGGAACCAGGTGACACAAGAGTTGGTCCTCACGTGTTTCATCAACCTGAACAAAGGTGCCCAAGTGACTGAGACGGTTTCGGTTTCATCCATTTTCGGACTGAGGCTACCTGCAGAAGGCATCACATTTGATTCCACAGATTTAGCGATTTCGTCTAATGCTATAGACGGCCCCGTTCTCACGACCATTGTCACGAAATTCGACACTATTGGAGCATTACTAAACACGCGCTTTGATTTTGGAAAGCCTCGAGTAGGTGGTGCAAATGTCACTATGCGCGTGAGCTTTACCGCGATGCTTGACTTAAACCAAAGTAAACAGGGTTCAACATGCAGCACAGTCGATAGGCTTTTGATCATGAAACTCGCTCGATTTACTTTAGGGCCGGGAGACAAGCTGTATCCTTATTTAAATGCTCTGTCCCCTGTTCCGTGTGGCTTTCGATGGCCAGGCGTGGATGAGCTTTATTCTGGGGGGGAGCCCATGCCAGCGAGTCAGCTTCTTTGGGGAGATACCCCAGTCACACAAAGCGCGACATTTTTCACCGTGTCCTCTACTGTCAACCCGATAACTCAAGGTTTCTGGTCTGGAAACAGGGATACATGGAAAGAGGGATATGTGGAAGCAAACCAACTTGTGGTTTTCATTGATGCCAATATTCCCATTTTTACAGAAATAAGTTTTTCCATTGGGCACAGTGCCAATCTTCGTCTTCCAACTCAAGATCTCATTGCAAATGGCGATCGTGGTAATCTAACTATTCAGACTGCACAGTCCCTAGCAAGCGTGCCTGCCACACCAATTCGGCGGTCGCCAGGTGTTCTACTGATTGGTTTGCTCTCTGCTTCCAAATTAATCTATTTTAGTGCTACCGGCGTTGCTGCGAACAAAGCTGCAGGCTTGATCTTTGTTTTCACACCGCGCATGAACATATATCCAGAGGACACACTCATCCTTCATCTCCCTGACTTTAATTGCGGCGATGAGACAACCAGGGTACGCATCACACATGTGGACGCTAAGTTTGCAACGAACCATACGGCAGCCTGGAACCAGGCCTTGAATCAGCTAGTTATCACCTTTGATCAGGAATTACCAGGCGACATAGAATCGCGGGTCGAGAATTTGGAAGAAGCGGGAATGAAATTACCTGTTAAGGGGTTGACAGTCAACCAAGCGAAAATACAAGCAACCTTTATTGCGATTGCCGGAAATATGGCAGCATCTCCCATATTGGTGTCCAAGGCAATAGGATCCGTCATGAATACTTCGCGCCTTGAGTTTGACAGCGCTGTACACGGTTCGATTACAGGGATGACCCTCCAGTTTGTGCCACAGATGGATATCGCACAAGGCGAAATCATCAAATTAAGCTTGCCGCTTTTCCGGTCGAACTCGTTTTCTTTCAAAACCTCTGGATTCGATGGTCGCTGGGAAAATTCTACTCATCAAATTGTTTTGTCGACAAACACCACGTTTCCAAGCGGACATGCTGTTTCTCTAGTGGTTCCCCGTGGCATCCAGGTACCAGATACTGGTGTGCGTCTGGATGACGCAGCAATTACTCTTGAGATACAAGCTCGCAGTGGGCCTATGATTCCAACCTCGGTTTTCAGCACGGAGAGTATTGGTTCGATGACCAACACAACAGCTTGGGTTTTCGATCCACCTCAAGTTCAGGTTGATTGCAATCTTAATTTTAGTTTTGTTCCAGAGATGGATTTGGTACCAGGAGACAACATAACGCTCAAACTGCCGAGGTTCTCTAGGTCCGCTGTTTTGGAAGAGCATGCATGCACGAAGGTGGTTACTGATGCGTACGGCATTGAGCATTGTGTTGGAGTATGGATATGCATCTCTCCTAATTGCTCGCTTGATATTGTTTCGTCTTCCCAGCCTGCGCACACACTGCAGGCATTGAGTTTTCACGGCCGGCTTTCCCAAGTTTCCTCACGATCAATAGTGTTGAGTGGAAACAGAACAGTGCAAAGACTTGGTATGGACAAGCAGCAGATATCTGTCAATGAAACATTCTACTTTAATCAGACAATGGATGTTTACCATCTGGTGGATGCCTTTGAATTGATCGTCGTCGTGATTGGGCATGTCCCTCGAGGTCTCCCAACCAGCATCATTGTTGATGCTGTCTCGACCTTTCAATTGCCGCCAGACGGAATAGTGTCAGATGATTCTGCGTTCCAGGTCCGGGTGAGTGCATCGCGAGGGAATGTCCCTTTGGAGCCCGTGATTCAAGTCCCAGGTGTTGGTGCGTTCCTTACTTCAATACTGCGATTTGATAATCCCAGAGCAGGCATGGTGAGCAATATCACGTTAACTTTTGTAGTGACAACTCCTCTACTTCCTGGTGATGTAGTGTTTGTGAAGCTCGACTCCTTCACAGGTTCGGACTTGCTGGACTTCCAAGTCAGGTCAACTTCTTACGACCTGTCATCAAGCCAGAAACTTTCTACCGACATCATTGCTTCTGCACGGTGGGCATTATCGGACCAACTTTTGGAATTGTTCATCGCCAAGGAAGTTGCTGCAGAAACAAGCGTCCAGATCAACATTCCTAGCACAGCCAATATAGCTATACCGAACACTGGTTTGAGCCCAAATCAGAAGACTCTTGTGATATACCTAACTGGGTTTTTGGGAGAGATTCTGCCAACGCCAATCGCTAACACCATGTCGATCGGAGCTTTTGATGAGATGACTCTGGAATTTCTGGGACCTGCCACTGCTGGGCACGTGGTCTCGCTGCGCCTTAGTGTGCTTGCAAATATGCAATTGTCCGAATTTGATTCCATCTGCTTTGCTCTCCCTCAATTCAAACGAGGTGCTGCAACGACAAACGAATTCACACACACGATGGATGGTATTGTAGAACACGGGACCCTGCTAATTGAGTGGTTTCAGGAGACAGCAACACTGTGCCTGTATCTTCGATCGTCTTATATTGCAGGAAAATCTCTAGCAGTCAACTTCACTACTACATTTGGATTCATAGTGCCTTTGGTTGGCGTGCGGCAAAACGAAAAGTCATTCACTGTCAGATCCAATGCCACTTTGGGACAAGTTATACCAACTTCTCTGATGACAGTTCAGCCTATTGGATTCTTTCATAAAGCTGATATTATTTTTGAACCCGCACTGGTAACTACATCTCGCTCTAACCACTCATATGAGTTTTCAATTTCAATTCATCCGGCCATGGGGCTTTATGACAACGAAACTGTCCAAATCAGCTTAAAAGGGTTTAAGGCGCCAAGTGGACCTCTGGTCTTCACAGCTTCTGTGATCCAATCTGTTGTATGGGATCAAATGCAGCATGTCCTCACACTGAAGATGGGTCGGAATATTGAGAAGGACTTTGATTTTGATGTGGTAATTCCTCCACAAGGTTTCAAACTACCTGCAACAGGGGTCTTCGCAGGATCTATTCAAATTTTGACTGACGCTAAAGCTGGACCTGTTCTACCTGTCAATATGAAATTCGTACCAATAGGATCTTTCACCACCACATCGACGCTGGGATTCTCAGTCCTTCGTGCCGGAGAACTGACTGATATTCTAGTGCAGTTTCGTGCAACAATGCCCTTTAATAGGAGAGAGACTGTGTCCATTGGTTTGCCTGGCTTTTCTGGCCCACGCATGGACTTCGAGTTGAACAATGTGCTTCCAGAAGGAGCATTCAGACGAGCTTCTTGGTCGAGTGCAAACCAGGTTCTTGAAATGACGGTTGCTAATTTTATCCCTGCAAATGTATCAGTGTCAATGAATGTATTGAAATCAAAGACAAATCTACGGTTACCTGAGCAAGGCATAAGAACGTTGGATCCAGCAATGGCCATTGCAACAAATGCCCGTGCTGGTTTGGTACTAGAAACCCCCATTTGGAATCTGCCGTCGATTGGATATTTCAGCAGTTCTAACATATCGTTCAATCCTGCGATGGCCGGTGAAGTGAACAACATCAGCATTTCTTTCACAACTCAAATGTCGGTGCAATTTGGAGAAATTATTTTTATTGGATTACCCGGGTTCATGTACATATCGGATAACCTTGCACGAGATGTGTCAGCGAGTGCAGAAGATTCTGTGCATTTTGCCTGGAACAGTTCTTCTGGGGAGCTTGCTATTGAGGCTAACAAGGTAATTCCTTCCGGCCACACATTCCACTTGGAGCTGAGCAAATTTTTGATGCCTCTAGGGGGTGTCAAGTCCAATGTCCTTACGTGCTCAAATCTGCAATCACCCTACGCCTATGGGTATCAGTGCCTGACTGGCATGCACACTAGTTGCGAATGTGAAGAGTGTCCCTTGCTGCAATGCAACGACCAAGTGAATGTACGAGCTTTGAATTCTTGCCAGGGACTTCCTTATCTTCGCACGATAGCCCAAGATGGACCAGTGCTGCCCATAAGATTCAAAAGAGTGCAGGCTGTTGGAAGTTTTGTACAAATGGCTGCTCGGTATGCACCCATGAGAGCGGGTGATGTTGTAGAACTCAACTTCACGTTCGTAACATCAAGGGCGCTCGACGTCGGGGACACAGTGACGTTTTACTTGAAAGACTTTGGGGGGCATTCGATCCCTGATACGCGTCTTGGGGGCAATAGTGTTGGCAACTTTTCTTATAACCCTGGTGATCCAGTCGAATCTTCAACTTTGATCTTCTCCATCTGGCCTGATTGCCTTTCGTCTGAGACCTCTGTGCTCGTCCATATTCCTAGATCCTATGGTATCTCCTTGCCCTCAGATGGTCTCCAAGTTCACACGAAGAAAATGTATTTTTCCTTTGAGGGTCGGGCAAGTAACATAAAATCCACTTTAATCAGTATCTATACACCGCTGGGTCAGTTTCCGTCGAGCCAACTACAATATAAACCTCCTTTGAGAAATTCAAACGTTGCGCTAGAACTGAAAATCACAGTGAGCGTCAACCTGGCACCAGATGATTTATTGTTTCTGTATCTCCCATCAATGGAGGGCGCTCGCAAATGTGACATCAGTGCTATTGATGTCATATGGGGTCAGAATTCAAGTCAAATGAAGGGCCATTGGACCGGAAATCAAGCTATATACAGTGCTTGTATCCAAGTTCCTGGTCCATTTGCCACGACTAAAACTTTGGTGCTACATATCAATCGACACATTCCTTCTCTATCTGCAGTGACAGTGACAATTCCAAGTTCGGCAGGAATTGGAGTTCCTCATTTAGGGACTATTGGTAATGATGCCAACATTCTTCTTGGACTATCAGGAAAAGATGGCAATGTTTTCCTCTTTCCTCCGACTTCGGTACAGAATTCGGATAATATCCGAGAATTTGGCGTTCTGCTTGACTCATTTTTGGAGTTTGATACTCCGAAACGATTGGGCGTTACAGGACTGTCCTTCATGATACG
>Ga0105051_10003670_pt1 | contig 18488 bp, 14 predicted proteins | sample FRY02_FD_78383 | JGI IMG/M metagenome (GOLD analysis project Ga0105051, IMG submission 78383) | Freshwater microbial communities from Lake Fryxell liftoff mats and glacier meltwater in Antarctica - FRY-02 (megahit assembly) | ecosystem: Environmental > Aquatic > Freshwater > Ice > Glacier... | reverse complement strand
TGGTGCGGAGATCGCCGCCATTTTGGTCTCCTCCGAATTTCGAAAGAGTGCGATTCCCGATGGCATCATACTGGTATTCAAACTGAAGGCCACCCAGAACTTGCCCGCTTCCCGATCCCGGTTAGTGCTTTTTGGCGGAGGTGACTTCGCCACGAGTGATCGTGTGCGGAATGCCACGATTGGGGTCGTAGGTGTAGGCTTCCACTACCGTTCCCAAACCAGGGAGGGCATTGAGACAGGTTACCCGCTGGGCCGTTTTCTTGAACTTCCCGATGACCGGGAAATTCATCCCCTCGAGAACGCCAAATCACCCGACGCGCAAATGGTTTGATCCCAGAAGACTATCGCTTGAAAGCGGCCTTGAGACGATTTGCATCAGTCACCTTGAGCATCAGAACTCCCAGAGTATAGATCGTCGCTCCAAAACCAATCAGCACGATCATCGAGATCACCTTCTGCCAAAACGCACCATGGAGCCAATCCATCATCATGGCTTTGGCGACAATCAAGCCGACTGCCATGGCCGTTGCGGCAAGGACCATACCAGCCAGTCGACGCCAATTTCTTCGCTTCAGGGTCACGAAGCCCTTCAAGCCGACCCAAAGAAGAACGACGTTCACCCAGGCCGCAATTGAAGTCGCCACGGCGACGCCCACATGGCCGTAGAACGGAAAGAGCGCGAGACTGAACACGATGTTCACGATGACGGTCACCCCCGCCATTTTCATGGGAGACTTCGTGTCTTCCCGGGCAAAAAATCCGGGCTGTAAAACTTTAATGAGAACATAGCCAGGCAGCCCCACCGCAAAGGCCGCCAAGGCTTTACCAGTCTGCAACGAGTCCGAAGGTGTAAAGCTCCCTCGCTCAAAAATCACCGAGATGATTTCTACGGGAATGACCATCAAGGCAATCGCTGCCGGCACCGTCACGATCATCGCCAACTCAAGTCCATTGACCATCGTCGCCCGGGCCTCGCTCTCCTTGTCGGTATTCAAAAGGCGAGTAATCTCCGGTAGCAAAACCATCCCAAAGGCAATCCCGATCATCCCCAGCGGCAGTTGGTAGATCCGATCCGCATAATAGAGAAACGAGATCGCCCCTTGTTGGAAGGAAGCGACAATCCCCCCCACGATGAGATTGATCTGCTGAATCCCCGCCGCGATCACCCCTGGTCCCATCAGCACCAAAAGGCGCTTGATCGCGGGATCGAAAACCGGCTTGTGAATGGCCACTGGCAGTCGGTATCGTCGGCACACCCACCACAAAACTCCCAGCTGCACAAAGCCTCCGATCGCGACACACCAGGCCAAGACCTCTCCCTTCCATTCCACATATTGGACAACCGAAAGAAGCCCCACGAGAAAAACGAGATTCAAAAGAACCGGGGAAAATGCCGGTGCCGCAAACTTTTTCAAGGTCGTGAGCACCCCGCCCAGGTGCGCCACCAAGGCCATACAGAGGAGGTAGACGAAGGTGATTTTGGAAAGCCGGACGGTAAGATCATAAGCGCCGGGTTCGTTGTTGTAGACCTTCAGATCTCCTTGACCTGCCACCTCGCCTTTAAAAATCGCAAAGTCGTGATCAACCGGCAAAGGAACCCGCAGCAACCCCGACTCCCCCACCTGCCACGCCCCTTCCGCAAAAATCTTCCCTCGGGCCGCCTGATACTTGGCCTTAATCTGAGCGGTGACCAAAGCGAGCGCCTCCGCATCGCCCTCCGCGATTGCCCTCTTTTTCTCTTTCAACTCAAGCTTGAGATCAACCTCCCCCTGTCGCTCGAGCCCCTCATAAATCACCGACTCCAGGCTGACCGTCTCGCCTACCGCTTGGGTATCCCCGCCAAAGATCTCCCCCACCACCCCCCAAAAAGGAGGCTTCCCCCTTGTCACCAATTCCAAATTGAAAAAGTCAGGCGCGATCTCTTCCCCCTCCAACTGCAGATAAACCGCTTTTGCTCCGCGAAGAGCGATCTCGACCTTGGCAGGTTCGTCGCTGAGACTTTCATCAAACTTTGGCAGGAAGCCCGGCACCACCACCAGCATCAGCGCGGCCATTAATGGGATCAGTAAAAGGGTCAAAAGCCCCAGCGTAAAAAAGAGGACGGAGAAGGCATTATTGGCGAACTTCATGGCCGCGTTGCGCCCATCCTCGGCGACCCGTTTCCCAAACAAGGGCACGAAAGCAGAATTGAAAGCGCCCTCCCCGAAGATCCGGCGGAACATGTTGGGAAAGCGAAAGGCCGCGAAGAAGGCATCCGCCACCATTCCGGTCCCCACAAAACGGGCAATCAGGACATCACGGGCGACTCCGAGAACGCGGCTCATCAGAGTGAACCCGGAGATGGTCATGAGGGAGCGAAGCATTCGCGTGAACAATGAGCGCGAAAGTTCACAATCTCAAGCAAGGCTTTACCAAAACCACCAACCACCCCACCTCTTGGCTTTGCGCTCATATTTGCCGTCACCCACACTCAAAACCTCCACCCGGGTCCTCGTGAGCCCTTTCTCCTTAAAGCCCAACTTGGAGGCGGCACGAGGAGTCACATCGATAATCCGCCCGGGAATAAAGGGCCCCCGGTCATTGAGGCGCATCTTGAGCGACTGACCGTTTTCGAGATTCGTGACCTTCACCCTGCACGGAATCGGGAGGGTCTTGTGGGCCCCGGAAATATCAAACCGTCCCACCTTTTCACCCAAGGAGGTGTTCCCTCTTACGAATCCTAGGAATTTACTCTCATCATACCAAGAGGCAATCCCGGTCTCGTCATAAGCCAGCGCCGCTTCGACAGACAGGGGTTGGTAATGCTGCCCCCGGATGGTATAGCCCTTTGTCTGATACCCTCGGTAGCCTGAACTACATGACGAGAGAAAGGCAGTCATCAAGGCCCACAGAAAAAAAAGGGAAGCGACTCTCATCGGCTTAGGACACGTTGTCCCTCGCTTTGATTTCGGGGAGCGTTCTCGCAACTTTTTCTTTAAAAGCTTTCCCCACCATAAATTTAACAACGGCTCGATCGGGAATGGCGATCGTCTTGTCTGGGTTTTTGGGATTCCGTCCAGGGCGCCTTTTGGCGACCTTCGTTTCAAAAGTCCCGAAATCGCGAACGACGACATTGTTGGCATTTGCCAACTCTCTGGTCACGATCTCCAGAACCATGTGGAACATCTTTGATGAGAGAGCTCGCGTGACACCGAGTCGGTCACTGACTTCGTGAATGATCTCTTTCTTGGTGAAGTTTGCCATACTAAATTCAGTTTTGGGAGTAGGATGCTGTAACGTTAACCTTTCCCTTCATTTTGTCAAAACTAGTCATCACAACTTACTCCTTTTAGAAATAGACATCTCACAGCAATCTTTGATCTGGAAAGGCCCACTCCCTCACATAGGCTCCAATCGCAATGACGGATAAGGAACCGGCAACGAAAGACCCCATCAAAAACGTCCGCGCTTTTCGATCATCTCTCCTCACTTGGTTTCGAAGCGAAAGCAAGGACTGGCCCTGGCGGCGCACCCGGGACCCCTGGGCCATTCTCGTCTCCGAGATCATGCTCCAACAGACCACGATCGCTTCCGTGATCGCCAATCGCCGCTTCGAAAAGTTCCTCGAAGAATTCCCGGAAATCGCGACGATGTCCGCAGCCTCTGAGAATCAAATACTCAAAGCATGGGAAGGCCTCGGATACTACAATCGTGTCCGTAATCTTCAGAAAGCGGCCCGCGTTGTTCTTGATCATTTCTCAGGGGAATTCCCTCAAGAGGCCTCGACACTCGAAACCCTCCCCGGAGTGGGGAGATACACCGCCGGAGCCGTGAGTTCCTTCGCCTTCGACCAGCCAGCCCCCATTGTTGACGGAAATATCGCCCGCGTCATTTCCCGGCTTTTTAAGATCACTCTCGCCATCGATTCGACGCTCGGACAGAAGATCATTTGGGAGCGCGCCGGAGAACTCCTGGATCGTAAGAATCCCCGCCTCTTTAATTCCGCCATCATGGAATTGGGACAAACCTTTTGTTCCGCCAGGAACCCCTCCTGCCTGCAATGCCCGGTGAAGCGTTTTTGCCAGTGCCCCGAGCCCGCAAACCTCCCCGTCAAAAAGCCCCGGCGCAAATTCGTCGCGGTCGATGAACACGCCTTCCTTCACTTGAAGGGCCACAAAGTCCTCCTCGCGATGGGCCACGACGCCCGCCGCCGAGGATTTTGGCATCTCCCCATGCGTGAAGCCGAAGCCTGTGCCCACCTGGAAGCTTCAAGCCAGCATCGCTACACCATCACCCACCACCGCGTCACGGTGCACCTTTATCACGACAATCCAGGAAAACTCCGGGAGGGCGAGGTTTTCCACAAGATCCCCGACCTCGAATCCCTCCCCATCGCCAGCCCCATGCGCCGGATTCTCGAGAGCGAACTTTAGGTGGCCTACCAGGCGTATCGACTCATTAAACTCCCGGGAACGACCTCGATTTCGGTGCCCAATTGCGTTTTTGCAAAAATCAAAAGCTGGGCCTTCTCGTAGACACGGATGCAGCCAAAGCTACTCCGGGTCCGCTTCTTGAACTTCCCCACATGCATTCCGACGCCGTCCCATGTCAGGCGCATCCAGTAGGGCATTGCGATTCCTTCATACTCCGTCCCCTCGGGGAGGGGCCCCTCGTGTTCCCAGGCTTTAGCGACCACAACCTTACGGGACTCGATATTGATCAATTTCCCATAAGCATTTGATCGCTTCTCCTCAAGACGTTCCAAAATCGGAAACACCCCTTCCGGGGTCTCTTTCCCCGGCACCCCTGTTGCGACATCCGCCTCCAAAACAGCCTCTCCAGCGCCATTGAGTAACCACGCTTTCTGATCCCAAAGCGAGATCTTCAAGGTCGTCTCCTCGGGAGTGACCACCCGATATTGGGACTTCTTAATACGATAGCCCCCTCCCCCCGGGAATCCGCAAGACACCAAGAGAAAGGAGCACAGAAGCAAGGCAAGAATCTTCATTTTGCAGGGATTTGATAGTGGTAACGAACTGCCGCCACCATCGTGAAAACAGCCGTTTCAGTCCTCAAAACAAGCTCACCGAGATCAACCGGAGCAAACCCTGCTCGAGATATCTCGTGATATTCGCTCGTCGAAAAATCACCTTCCGGACCGATCAAAAGAGTCAGCGATTCAGGCTCCTCGCTCATTTCGAGCAACGATCGAAATGGGCGCGCGCTAGGCTGAAGAGCTCCCACGAATTTTGCGCCATCGCGCCCTTCCGATAACCACGGCGCCAACTCGCGTGGCAGAGACACCTCCGGGAGGTGGTTTTGCCCGCACTGCTTGCAAGCCTCCAGCGCCCCTCGCTGCCACTTGTCTCGCTTGGAGGCGTGATCCTTATCGGTAATGCGCACATTGCCCTGTTCGGTCACCAAGGGCTGAATCCGACTCACGCCCAACTCCACCGCTTTCTGGATAATTAAGTCAAAGGTCTTTCCCTTGGGAATTCCCACGGCGATTTCAACCTGCGGCGACAGCCTTTCGCTCCGTCCCTCTGACTGCCGCTCCAGAACGACCTCATTGGAAGTCATCGCGGAAATCAAGGCGACGGCAAAGCGTCCTTCGCCATCAAAGACCTCGATCCGGTCACCAACCTTCTTGCGCATGACGCGCCGACAGTGGTGGCCCTCGTCTCCCGTCAACGAGAGAGAGTCACCCCACGATGTTGAAGGCAGAAAGAAGCGGTCCATTTCACTACCCTAGAGGATCAAAGAAGCGTTTGGCTTTCTCAAAAAACGACTCCTGCATCGGCGAGTTCTTTTCACCAATTGATTCCGTGAATTCCTGTAATTTCGCCTTCTGCTCGGAGTTCAACTTTGTCGGCACCTCGACCTGGACTTCGACATGAAGATCCCCTTTACGACCGCTGGAGAGCGAGGCAATCCCACGGTCGCGTAGTCGAAAGGTGGTGCCCCCCTGGGTTCCCGCAGGAACTTTCATCGTCGCCCTGCCGGTCAAAGTCGGAACCTCAAGCTCACCGCCCAAAGCGGCTGTCGAGAAGGGCAACGGAACCTCGCAATAGAGATCATCAGCATCACGCTGGAAAATATCGTGAGCCTTGAGATTAAGGAAGACGTAGAGATCACCAGCAGGGCCGCCACGCATTCCGGCATCGCCTTTACCAGTTGAACGAAGGCGCGTGCCATCATCCACTCCGGCGGGAATCCGAATCGTCACCCGCTCGGGAGCTTGCCTCCGGCCATCGCCATTGCAATGACCACAAGGATCTGCGATCACCTGGCCGGCCCCGCGGCACTCGGGACAGGTCGCCTGTTGAATAAAGATCCCGCGCTGCTGACCCACCACCCCCCGACCACCACAGGTCGTGCAAGCCTTGGCCCCGCTTCCGCCGGATTTAGACCCAGAACCCGAGCACTTCCCGCAGGAAACATATTTTTCAATCTCAAGATCCTTCTCAACACCCGCGGCAGCCTCCTCGAGAGTGATCTCAAGGTCATAGCGGAGATCACTTCCCCGCTTCTTGCCAGAGGTATCACGACGACGCCCGCCGCCACCTCCGAAGAGATCGTCAAACATGCTGCCGCCACCTCCACCACCGAAGACCTGGCTGAAAATATCCATGGGATCGTGGAAGCCTCCACGACGACCACCCACGCCACCCCCGCTTTGGAAGGCCGCGTGTCCATAGCGATCATAAGCAGCCCGTTTGTCCTCATCGCCGATCACCTCATAGGCCTGACCGAGCTCCTTGAACTTTTCCTCGGCCTTGGGATCATCAGGATTCTTATCCGGATGATACTGCACCGCCGCCTTCCGGTAAGCCTTCTTAATATCAGGCTGCGAGGCATCCCGGGAAATTCCCAACACTTCGTAAAAATCGCGCTCAGCCATTACTCCGCTCCCTCCCCGGATTCAGATTCAGGTGCCTTGGCCACAATGACTGCCGCCGCTCGGAGAAGTCGATCGTGCAAGGTATACCCTTTGCGCTTCACGAAGAGAATTTCTCCAGGCTCGGTGCCCTCCTTCGCTTCCTCCGCCACCGCTTCATGAAAATTAGGATTGAAGATTCCGTGAGTCGCGACCTCCTTCAGCCCCTGGGCTGCCAAGAAATCATCGAACTGGCCTTTCACCATCGCCATGCCCTTATAAATCATCGAATCATGCTCTTGCTCGGCCATCTGGAGGCCCATCGAAAAGTGATCAAAAATGGGAAGGAGTTCCTCGACCAAGCCGGCGCGCGCAAAACGAAGGTCGTCAGAGCGCTCACGGGCCATTCTCTTGCGGTAATTATCGAGATCGGCAGCCGTCCGGAGCGCCATTTCTTTCCACTTCAAGGCCTCAGCCTCCGGAGTCAAGGCCTCCTCGACCGCAGGAATCTCTTCCTCGGCCACGACTTCCTCCACCGCTTCTTCAGTTGCGGGGATTTCCTCAACGACTTCAGTTTCCTGATCGTGATCTTGCATGGCCGGAACCAATACCCAGCATCCCCTCTCCGTCAACCCGTAACTGAGTCGACAAGGAACCCTTCTTCATCCAATTCTCCAAACTTCTCCTGCGGCCATCCCGGTAACAATTTCCCGCGCGTCCCAGCCTTCCAACCACTTTGAGGCAGCTGGGTCGTCGTTTCATGGTCAGGATGAGGCAAAGCAAAGCTCACCACCCTCTCATCACGAACCAGACAGCCAAAGCTCCGGCCATTGCTCACCCCCTTTTCATCAAAGCTCCAAATCGGCAAATCTTTCCGGGTCAATCGCCGGACCAACTCGTCACGGCCATCCAAAGAGCGCAGCACCACAAAGTCGAGCTTCTCGCTGGAAACCCTCGCCATGATGTCATCATCCGTCGGATCCTCGATCAAGACCACCTTCGCCCCCAGACTCACTGGCCAAAGAATCCCCAGGATCCCGCTCACTTGATCACCCGGACGCCATTCCACCAACATCCGAGAACGATGGCTCGCCAAATGAACCTGCCCCAATTGGAGGGCATTCCGCCTCATCGAACGCCCGTTCTCATCCTCCGCCCAGCAGAGATCTTTCATCGTCGTCCACCCCCGGGGGAGATCGCCCAGAAGGTTGGGCTCGCGATTTTTCTTCACCCGAAGCCGCTGCTCTCGATCCGCCACGGTCATCGTCGACAGCCTCCGCAACGCCACCCCCAAATCATCGCGGGCATCCATCGGCTCACCAAAGGCCACCGAGACTCCGTAGCGGAGAGTCCTAGGCAGCTTCTTCAAAAAATCCCCCTCCGAGAACGACCAGACCGACCCCCAGAGCCCATCCAAATAGGCCGGTAAAACCGGGCAGCCCGATTTCTTCGCAATTAATTGATACCCCCGCTTCAGCTCGCTGAGCCCTCCGGTCCGCGAGAGCTGACCCTCCGGAAACAGACAAACGACCGACCCTTCCTCGAGAGCCTCACTCGCCACCCGGATCGCATCCCGTGCTTTGGTCGAAGAAATGGGCACTGTTTCAAAGAATCGAGCACCTTTCCCGATCCACTTCTTATCAAAGCAGTCCGCGAACATCACAAAACGAATGGGCCTCGGGCACGCCGCCGACAATACAAAGGCATCGATGTAGGTCATGTGATTCGGCAACAACAGCACTCCGCCCTTCGCCGGAATCCGCTCCACCCCGATCGCGCGAATCTTGTAGATCGACCGGAAGATTCCAAGAAAAACGAACCTCACAAAATCCTTCGGCAAAAGCCGCATGATGTGCATCGTGGCCACAGCGCAAATGATTGCCACTAAGAGAAACTGGAGCCAGGAAGGGACGCCCAAAAACTTCAGTAAGGCCTGCAGAAGAACAGCAAAAACCCCGGCGAAATTGTTACAAAGATTCGAGGCCGAAAGCACCAACCCCCGCTCCCCTTCGGGCGCTCTGTCCTGCTGGTAAGCCGTGAGAGGCACCAAGAAAAGGGCTCCGCCACAACCCGCCAGCCCCAGCAAAAGATCAGAACCAAAGCCACTGGGCACAAACGCCAGCAAAGCCGTCCCGAGCGCCATCAGGGCACCGCCAATCACCACCAGTCCGAGTTCGTTCCGACGCCCGCAAATCCAACTGGCAAGAAGACTTCCGATGACGATTCCCACCACGACGGGAACCCACAGCAAAGCCGTTTCCACCCCCATCCCCGCGAGGCTCCCCTTTCGCTCCTGGGCAATTTGCACCAGCAGAAGTTGCAAAAATCCCCCAAAACCCCAGAAGAAAGCGATCCCCAGCGTGCTCCGCCAAAGCAGAGTATCCTTCCGAACTTTTAAAAGATCGCCAAAGTGCCGGGTCGCGACCGCCTTGGAATACGGCCCCGCTCCGGCCGGCTTGGTGGGTTGAATCAAATGAGCCAGAACCAGGGCCAGAACCGCGCCAATCAGAACCCAGAACACCGGAATCATCGCCGACTCCCAAATCCCCCGGCCGGCCTGCAAGCCCCACTTATCAAACCAAACCCCGCCCACAATCTGCCCCAACAAAATCGCCAAAATCACCGAGCCCTCCATCACCCCGTTCGCGAATCCCAGCCGTTTGGACCCAAGCAATTCCTTCACCACCCCCATCTTCGCCGGACTCAAAAGCGCCGATTGCGAAGCCAGGAGGAAGAAGGCCATCAAGACAATGACTAAGGCCAGGGTCGCATGATCCTTCCCATAAGTCGCCCCAATCCAAAGGGCTCCCCCCATTAAAAGAAGAACAAGTAACTGCAGCCACGACGACCAACGAATAACCGAGCTCTTCGCAAACCGATCTCCCAGCCAGCCCGCCGTCGGCGCAAAGAGGATAAAAGGCAACACCATGAGCAAGCCGAGGACATACTCCATGTTCGGCGGGGCCATTTCAAGAGCCGCCAGACCAATCCCCAACGGAATGAGAATAAACTTCGCAAAGTTGTCGTTGAAGGCATTGGTACACTGCATTCCAACCAACGCCCAAAACGAACACCATTCCCGTTTGCCGGGCTCAAAAACCTCTTCCTTTCCCTCAGTCACCGCGACACCATGACTGATTACATCCTCAATGGACAATTGATAATATTGGATTCAACCATCATCCCAGTCGATGAACTTCTAGAGAACATCGTCACCGATACGCTCGAAGATCCCTCCGCCCAAAAGTCGCCCTCCCTCATAGAAGGCGCAAATCTGTCCCGGAGTGAGCGCCCGTTGGGATTTGGTAAACTCCAACTCCAGTTTTCCACCCCCCAGCTCCCGAACCTGCACCGCCTCGGAATTCGCGCGATATCTCGGCTGGACCTCGGCCCGCCCCCCGGTCACCGGCTCACTCATCCACGACAAAGATCCTACGGTACACTTCGTAGCATAAAGCCCCGCCGACCCCGGCTCATCCCAGCCCACGATGAGCTGATTCTTCGTCGCCTCCTTCCCCACGACGACATAAGCCATCCCCTCCCGCGGCGAAGCCACTCCGTGCCCCTTCCGTTGCCCTAGGGTATATAAGTGCAACCCATCGTGCTTCCCCATCACCTTCCCATTGAGATCCACGATCTCACCCGGTGAATCCGGGACATAGTGACGAAGAAAATCGCTCATTTTGATATTCCCGATGAAGCAAATCCCCTGAGAATCCTTCTTCTCCGCCGTCGGCAGATTAAAGCGCCTCGCCACCTCCCGCACCTCCGGCTTCAGCATCTCACCCGCCGGAAAACGGGCGTGCGTCACCTGATACTGCGTCATCATCGCCAAAAAGTAAGATTGATCCTTATTCGGATCCGCCCCCCTCAAAAGATCCGCAGTGCCATCCGCCCGCTCACGCCTCCGCGCATAGTGCCCCGTGCCCACCGCCTCGAAGCCCTGCTCAAGCGCATAGTCCAAGAACACTCCGAACTTCATCTCGCGATTACACATCACGTCCGGATTCGGCGTCACCCCGTCGCGATACCCCTCCAGCAGATAATCGACAATCCGCTCCCGGTATTGCTCGATCAGATCGATCACCCGAAATTCAATCCCCAGCACCTTCGCGACCGCATGCGCATCTTCCAAATCCCGCTCCCACGGACAATCCCCCGGAAGCCCTTCCTCATTGATCCAGTTCTTCATGTAACCGCCCACGACCTCATGGCCCTGTTCAATCAACAAAGCTGCCGCTGCCGAGGAATCCACCCCGCCCGAGAGTCCAACCATCATCCGTGCCACGGCCCGACCCTAATTCGTAGAGACGATTTTCAAAGTTCAGAGTTCAATCTTCCGCTCTCCTTGTTCAAGGTCACCCCGTGTCCGACGCCCCAACCGCTCCCGAACCACAAGATGCCCCCCGCTCGCCCTTCGCCGGCTGCCTCATTCTTATCGTGATGGCCGTGGTCGTGTTCGTCCTTATTACCTCCGCCGGATACAGCCTCAAAAAGCAAACCGACGCACACAAAACATTCACCGAAACCACAGCCAACCCTGCTCCCATCGCCGAAACCGAAGGGCAGGAAGCCGCCATCAATTCCCTCATCAATCGTCTCCGCCACTTCGATTCCGAAATTAGCAGCAAGCGCGCAGCCGGAATCTCCCTCACCACCCAGGACCTCAACCTTGCCATAGCCCACTTCGAAACCTTCAAAGACTTCCGAGGACAACTCTACTTCGAAAAAATCACCCCTGAACACCTCGCAGGAATTATTCATTATCAGGGCAACTCCACCGCCACGCTCCCTTCCTTCGTTCGCAGCACGCTCAACATCGAAGTCCGGGAAAATAACCTCAACGGCACTTTCGTCGGAAAACCACTCCTCACCGATGGCAAACTCATCCTCAATATGGATTCCATCACTCCCAGCATTGGAGAAATGCCAGACGAATTTTTTCAGTCCATTTCCCGAGTCCTCATCTCCGGTCAACTTGAATTGGAGCTCGAGGAAAATCCCGAAAAAGAGCCCGCACTCCTGACCAAGCTTAAAAAGCTCACCTCACTCACCCTGGCCGAGGGGCAACTCACTCTCGGCTACGCACCCGACGCCGCCCCTCCCAGCGCGCAGCTCGAAGCCAACGCCATGGCCACCAAAGCCAAGCAGCTCGTCGCCCTCGGCGCCGTCATCTTTATCCTGACCATGATCCTTCTCTTCATCGTTCTCAGCCGACGCAAAAAAGCCCAAAGCAACCATCGAGTTCGTTGAACTCTTTTTAAAAGATTGAAAACCGGGAAGCTTTTGAGCGTAATTCATCCCCTATGTTTAAGAAAACCCTAACCTTGGCGACTCTTCTGACGCTCGCCGTATCCGCCGACCCCGTGGCGACCCCTGCCAATCCACCCCAGGACAATCCCACCGAAGCTCCCACCGAAGCTCCCGCCGCGAACCCAGCCCAGGACCCCGCTCCCAAGCCGGCCGAGCAGCCCGAGCCTGACGAAAAGAACGAGAATCCCGAAATCAAGAACGCTCAAAAGGAACAGACTGATCTCGCCATCCTCAATGCTCTCGCCGCCGAGAAAGCGAAAAGCGAGACCAACGACCTCCGCGCCGTCGTCGACAAGCTGAAACTCGAAAAAGAACTCTTCGATACCCAACTCGCCTCCCAATCCCAAAAGGCCAGCGCCAAGGACATGGATGAACTCGTGAATTACGAAGCCACAAAAGCCCGTCTCGCCCGCGAAGCCGAAATCGCCAAAATCGAGCTCGATCACCTCACCAGCCAGCTCAAGAGCATTCAAATTAAAGCCACCCTCGCCAGCACCGAACTCGAAGGCGAGATTCAGGCTATCGAGACCCGCAAGAAGCGCGAGGCCTACGCCGACGCCCAGCCACAGTATCTTGATGACCCCCTCAAGCCTGATGGCACCCTCGTCATCTCCGATCGCCGCATCCCCTTCAACGGCCCCGTGACTTCCCGGCTCGCCGAAGCCGTCACCGAGCGCATCAACTACTACAACAACAAGGACCCAAAAAAGCCCATCTTCATCGTCATCGATGATTCCCCCGGCGGCTCCGTCATGGCGGGTTACCACATCCTGAAGGCCATGGAAGGCTCCGAGGCTCCCGTCTATGTCGTCGTGAAATCCTTCGCCGCCTCCATGGCCGCCTGTATCACAACCCTCGCCGAGCGCTCCTTCGTCTACCCCAACGCCGTCATCCTCCACCACCAGATCAGCCAGACCTTCATGTTCTCCAGTTTGAACCTCACCGATCAGAAGGAAACCTACGAAGATCTCAAGAAATGGTGGCACCGCCTCGCCGATCCCATCTCCCAAAAAATGGGCATCACCTCCGACGAGTTCATCGAAATGATGTATAAGAAAACGGTCTCAGGCGACTGGACAGAATTCGGCGACGATGCCGTGAAACTGAAGTGGGCTGACCACGTTGTTTCCCGCGTTCACGAAACCGCCCTGCTCAAGGACCCTTCCGCCGAGAAGCCTGCCGTTCCGGCCACGACCCGCACCAGCCTCCTCGGTGAAGACGACCTCATCCCGGCCATCGACGAGAAGGGCAACAAGTTCATGCTCCTTCCCCGCCGCAATCCGAAGGACGTCTACCTCATGTTCAATCCCGACGGCTTCTACCGCTTCAAGTAAACCGCCCTGACAACACCCTTCAAAAAAGCCCGGCCGTCTCACCACTCCGGGCTTTTTTCATGCCAGTTCACCCGCTCACCGGCATCCCTCTCGCTTCCAATCCTCCAGCGCCACGACCCGCTGGTCTTTTGAGAGTTGCCACGAAATAGACCGCCGCCCCATCCCCACTGGTATTCGAGTGGATCATCCCACCTATGACACCGCGATTTCACAAATTCCCAATTTTCGCGGTTCACCTCTCGGGAATTCCGGCCTAGAACCCGCCCAGCAACTTCCACATTCAACGGACTCCCGAGGAGACATTAGGAAGATTGCGCTTTCACTAAAATTTTTAACGTCAACATGAGCTTGTATTCGGACTACATCAAAGAAATCGAGGATCGCAAAAACCAGGGTTTGCACCCAAAACCCATCGATGGCGGCGAGCTCTTGGCCGAAATCGTCGCGCTGATCAAGGATGCAGGCAACGAACACCGCAAGGATTCCCTAAACTTTCTGATCTATCACACCCTTCCCGGCACCACCAGCGCCGCCTCAGAAAAGGCCACTTTCCTCAAGGAAATCATCCTCGGCAGCATGAACGTCGAAGAGATTACCCCCGCCTTCGCCTTCGAACTCCTCTCCCACATGAAGGGTGGCCCCTCGATCGAGGTCCTCCTCGACCTCGCTCTCGGCCGCGATTTGGAGGTCGCGAAAAAGGCCGCTGATGTCCTCAAAACCCAAGTCTTCCTCTACGATGCCGACATGGACCGCCTCAAAGTCGCTTTCGAGGCCGGCAATCCCATCGCCCGGGAAATTCTCGAAAGCTACGCCAAGGCCGAATTCTTCACCGCCCTGCCTGATGCTCCCGAAGAAATCGAGGTCGTCACCTACATTGCCGGCGAAGGCGACATCTCTACGGACCTCCTATCGCCCGGAAACCAGGCGCACTCCCGCGCCGACCGGGAACTTCATGGTAAGTGCTTGATCTCCGAAACGGCCCAGCAGGAAATCGAAGCCCTCAAACACCTTCATCCCGACAAGAGCATCATGCTCATCGCCGAGAAAGGCACGATGGGCGTCGGCTCCTCACGCATGTCTGGCGTCAACAACGTCGCCCTTTGGACCGGCCAACCCGCCAGCCCCTTCGTCCCCTTCGTCAATATCTTCCCCATCATCGCCGGCACCAACGGCATCTCCCCCATTTTCCTCACCACCGTCAGCGTGACCGGCGGGATCGGCATTGACCTGAAAAACTGGGTCAAAAAAACGGACCGCGATGGCAAAATCATCCTCGACGAGAACGGAGAGCCCATCCTCGAGCAAGCCTACTCTGTCGCAACCGGCTCTGTCCTCACCATCAACACCAAGGACAAAAAGCTCTACCAAGGCCGCACCGAACTTGTCGACATCGCCTCCGCCCTCACTCCCCAAAAAGTCGAATTTATCAAAGCCAAAGGCTCCTATGCCATCGTCTTCGGCAAAAAGCTCCAAAGCTTCGCCGCCGCAACCCTCGGCACCGAACTCATCCCCGTCTTCGCCCCTTCCAGAGAAATTTCTCACCAAGGTCAGGGCCTCACTGCCGTTGAGAAAATTTTCAACAAGAACGCCGTCGGCACCACTCCCGGCCTCATCCTTCACGCCGGCTCAGACGTCCGCGTCGAGGTCAACATCGTGGGATCTCAGGACACCACCGGCCTCATGACCTCCCAGGAGCTCGAAGCGATGGCCGCCACCATCATCTCTCCCATTGTCGATGGCGCTTACCAATCCGGCTGCCACACCGCCTCCGTCTGGGATCACAAATCCAAGGCCAACATCCCGAAGCTCATGTCCTTCATGAATAACTTCGGCCTCATCACCGCCCGCGATCCAGACGAAAAATACCCCGCAATGACCGATGTCATCCACAAGGTTCTCAACGACCTCACCGTGGACGACTGGGCCATCATCATTGGAGGGGACTCCCACACCCGTATGTCAAAAGGGGTCGCCTTCGGAGCAGATTCCGGAACCGTGGCCCTCGCCCTCGCCACGGGCGAAGCCACCATGCCCATCCCAGAGTCCGTCAAAGTCACCTTCAAGGGCGACCTCAAATCTCACATGGATTTCCGGGACGTGGTGCACGCCACCCAGTCGCAGATGTTGAAAAAATTCGGTGATAACATCTTCCAAGGCCGCGTCATCGAAGTGCACCTCGGCACCCTCCCTGCCGACCAAGCCTTCACCTTCACCGACTGGACCGCCGAAATGAAGGCCAAGGCTTCCATCTGCATCTCACAGGACGACACCCTCATCGGGTCGCTCGAAATCGCCAAAAGTCGTATCCAAATCATGATCGACAAGGGCATGGACAACAAAGGCCAGGTCCTGCAAGGCCTCATCGACATCGCTAACCAGCGCATCGCCGAAATCCAATCCGGCGAAAAACCCGCCCTCACCCCGGACGCCAACGCAAAATACAGCGCTGAATTCGTGGTTGATCTCGACCTCATCAACGAGCCCATGATCGCCGACCCCGACGTCCACAACGAGGACGTCTCCAAGCGCTACACCCACGACGTCATCCGCGCCCTCTCCTACTACGAAGGAAAAAAAGAAATCGACCTCGGCTTCGTCGGTTCCTGCATGGTTCACAAAGGTGACTTCAAGATCGTTTCCAAAATGCTCCGCAACCTCGAAGAGAAGCAAGGCACGGTCGTGTTCAAAGCCCCTCTCATCGTCGCCGCTCCGACCTATAACATCATCGACGAACTCAAGGCCGAAGGTGACTGGGACACCCTTCAAAAATACTCCGGCTTTGAATTCAACGACGCCGACCCCAAAGGCGCCGCCCGCACCGAATACGAGAACATGATGTATCTCGAGCGCCCCGGCTGTAACCTCTGCATGGGCAACCAGGAGAAGGCCGCCAAAGGCGACACCGTCATGGCGACCTCCACCCGCCTCTTCCAGGGACGGGTCGTCGAAGACTCCGAGCGCAAAAAAGGAGAATCTCTCCTCTCCTCCACCCCAGTCGTCGTCCTCTCCGCCATCCTAGGCCGCACCCCAACCATCGACGAATACAAAGCCGCCGTCGCAGGCATCGACCTCACCAAGTTCGCCCCACCCATCGCCGCCATGACAAGCTAAGGAGCGTGCGGGGCCGGCCATCCGGGCGTCTTCGCCCCCAAGACCTGGCAGAACTCGACGAGTTACGCCGAGCGAAGGGCTAACCCAATCGATCCAACTCTACCCAGAACGACACCTCCCGCCAAAGAAGCCCTTCCCCAAAGGCCACCTTCACACCAGCACAGCACAGCCCTCCTAATTTCACACACAAATAGGAGCATGATATTCTCAAACCCCAACGGGGAGATCTATCGTAGCCCAGGGCAGAGGGAGGCACGACCGCCGCCCTGGGTTCCCCACGCGGAAATAGGAGAGCCCTGAAAGGACGATCTCATCTCCTGCACCACGCCATGGTTAGATCACCCTTCCTGATAGTTCTCATATCCGATACATCACTCCCGACCTTGATCCGCACACTAAATGTTCTTATGAACACTCTTTGTGCCGTCCATCTACCAGCCCCGCCGCCCCCGCTCCTCACCCCTTTGGCAAATCATTCACCATGGTTGGGACGACTTCCTCGCTCGTTACGAAAAACACCACCGCAAATCCCTCGGCCCGCGCCCTTCCTCCGCCGTCGCCACCGTCCAATCCTTCCTCCGCTGCGGCGACCTCGCCTCCGGCTTCACCCGCCTCCAGTGCACGGATTGTGGCCACGAACGCCTCCTCGCCTTCACCTGCAAGGGCCGGCACTTCTGCCCCTCCTGCCACCAACGCCGCGTCCGCTCCACCAGCGACTGGATCGCCACCTCCGTTTGCCACGAAGTCCCCCACCGCCAATTCGTCTTTACCATCCCCAAGGTCCTCCGCGGCATCTTCCGCAAACGCCGCCACCTCCTCACCCACCTCTTCCACACTGCCACCGTCACCCTCCAGGACGCCTTTCGGATCCGCCTCGGCCTCCCCCAAGGCCGCATCGGGGCCATCGCCGCCGTCCACACCTTCGGAGACTACCTCATCTTCCACCCCCACCTCCATGTCCTTGCCGCCGACGGACTCTTCACCCCCGACGGCCGCTTCCACTGCATGCCCGCCGAAGACCTCGGTCCCGCCATCGAACTCTTTCGCCACCGCTTCCTCCAAGCCCTCCGCGACGCCAAACTCATCAGCCCCTCCAAGCTCGCCAATCTCCTCGCCTGGAAACACTCCGGCTTCAACATCCACCACGGCGGGGAACAACCTGTCCCCGCCCACGACAAAGCCGGTCGCAAGCGCCTCGCCGAACCGAAGCGCAGCGGAGATAGAGCACCCGGAGGGTGGCCCCGCGAGGGGTGAGCGAAGCGAATCAATATTTGCTGCGCCATCCCTTCTCCCTCCAGAAAATCGCCTGGAACGAGACGACCAAGACCGTCATTTATCGCTCCAAGCGCCACCACACCACCAAGCGAAACTTCGAGATCTTCAAAGCCCCCGACTTCATCGCCGCGGCCCTCCTTCACCTCCCGCCCAAGGGCCAACAAACCGTCCGCTACTACGGCCTCTACTCCAACAAATCCCGGGACCAAACCTCCCCCATCCCGGACCGCATCATCCGGCCATCCCAACCTGAGCCTCCCCCCGAAAAACCGCCGCCCGCCCAGATCCTCCTCATCCCCGCGCCGCCCAAAAGTCGATCCCGCGACATGCGCCCCCTCTGGCGCGACCTCATCCTCAAGGTTTGGGGCGGCGACCCGCTCCAGTGCCCCTGCTGCCCGGGCACCATGAAACCGGTCCGCAAGGTCCTCCGTCGTGAGGAAATCGAATTCTTTCTCCGGCTCCACGGCCTCTGGGAAGGCATCATCCAGCTTCCCCGCCCGCCCCCGCCGCCCTTCGACATCGAGACCATGGAGCCCATCGAGCCACCGTGGCAGGCCATCAAGGAATGGATCCCCGATGACGAGCCGGACCTCGACTGG
>Ga0105051_10003663_pt1 | contig 18497 bp, 19 predicted proteins | sample FRY02_FD_78383 | JGI IMG/M metagenome (GOLD analysis project Ga0105051, IMG submission 78383) | Freshwater microbial communities from Lake Fryxell liftoff mats and glacier meltwater in Antarctica - FRY-02 (megahit assembly) | ecosystem: Environmental > Aquatic > Freshwater > Ice > Glacier... | reverse complement strand
TCCTTCCGCGCCATCCAGCGTGAATTGATCCCAAGGACGCGTATCAACAACCACCGTTGCGGGCAACGAAACGAACTGCAAAAAAGTATCGACATCAAGTTGCTTGGGAACGCTGAGTTCATCTAGTAGCGGCATGTGTTCTTTGGAATTGAGCCGCTCAACCCGCGAGAAATAAGCGGGACGCTCAGGCTGACTGCCACAAGTCGCTTCGGCGAAATCGCCCGGGCTTTCCAGCGTCCGCAGCGCCGAATTAAATCGCCTCTCAATTCCCATATTGGTCTCGCCTGGCAAATCGACCGCACGAACGCACGCGCTGCCGCCCACATGACCAGCGAGAATGATCGTCTCATCTGGCAGAGCCGTGAGTCGGCGCAGAGAATCGCGCAACTCTTCTGTGTCCGCCGCACTCGTGCGACCAGCACCACCAGGCAAAAGCGCATCGCCAGTCAAGACCACACGCACTGCGCTTGCTGCGTCTTCAATAAAAATGCTCAGCGCACCCTTGGCGTGTCCTGGCGTGAGAATCGCCCGCGCTTGCAAGTCGCCGATCGCCAAGGTTGACCCATCCTTGAGAAATTGAACTCGTCGCTGCCAGCGCGAGCGATCGTGCGTGAACCAAGCAGGAGGCTCGGTCTCCCCCGAGAGATAGCCAAGCGCACTGCTTGCGGTCAGCATCTCACAAACTCCCGAGACATAATCCGACGGGGCATGCGTCTCGAGCACCCCCATGATGGTGAAACTCTGTTCCCGGGCGATCTGCAGATATCGCAGCGTATCGCGCACGGGATCGACCAAGATTGCGTGGCGTGTTCGAGAACATGCCACGAAATATGCGCACTGCGCAATGACCGGCTCTGTGATTCTTTGAACGATCACAAACGCAAGAATACTCCCAACCGCACTTCTCCTATCCTGCTCACAACACATGGTCTCGACCAAGGACACATTGATGCGCGCGTACGGATGGTGGGGATATACCGTGGTCGCGGTCATCCTGGCTGCACTGGCACTGCAGGTGACGGCGCTGTGCGTCCCGTTCATGCAAATATCCAAATTTCTTGATGGAACCACGACATACGGACTGCTCAAATCGGTCAACTTGATGTGGCAGGGACAGCTGTATGTGATCGCGATTTTGATCGTCTCGTTCTCGGTGGTCTTCCCTTTCCTCAAACTCTCCGGACTCCTCGTCGCATGGATGATCCTGCCTGCATCGGCAACCCGCACCAAGCTAATTCGCCTGCTTGGGTTGCTTGGCAAGTGGTCGATGATGGATCCATTCTGCGTCGTCCTGCTCATCGCAATCGCTACGGATCAATGGGCGGTTGGAGCGGATACAGAATTGGGGATCTACTTGTTTCTGTGCGCCGTGGCGCTCTCGATGACCCTCTCGCTCATCATGCTGCACTGCGACCGTGCCACGCGCACACCAGCACCAGCGGGCAATGCCGGGGCATTCCCACTCGCCGCCAAGAGTGGGCTCGCAGGTGCAGTCGTGCCGTTCTCACTGCTGATATCCATCGTGGCTCTGTACTTTGCACTGCGCATCCCATTTCTGCAGGTCGACCAATTCTTGCTGGCATCCACCTCATTTGGCGTCTTTGATGTCTGTGTCGAACTCTGGACTCACAACCATCGAGCGCTTGCGACACTCGCATGGATCGGGTTGGTCATCGTTCCAGCCGTCACGATTCTGTTGGAGTGTTGGGCTTGGATTTGGCCCGCGACAGTGACGCAGCACATCACTCGGCGGCGATTCGTCGACGGCATCTATGAATGGTCGATGCTGGATGTGTTTTCCCTCGCACTCGTGTTGTTCCTGCTCGAAGGAGCCAACTTCATCAAGACCGAAGTGCATCAGGGACTTTGGTTCATCGTCAGCGCGGTCATCATCAGTCAACTCTGTCGCCGAATTGCACGGCATACAGCGCAGAAGTGCTTTCGTCGCCGTCTCGACTGACGCAGCTCACCCCACAGCGCTTGTCGATTTCAATTTCTTCAGCGCCGCGTGCAGTGCGTCGAGGTGATGCTTCTCGTGCGCTGCTGAAATTTGCACGCGCAGTCGTGCGTGACCCTCGGCCACCACGGGGAATCCAAAGCCAATTACAAACACGCCCAGATCCAGCAACTGACGACTCATCGCGATGGCCTTCGCCGTGTCGTGCACGATGATTGGACAAATCGCTGTCGGACTTGTGAGGACGGAAAATCCAGTCTTGAGTATTCCCTCGCGCGCATAGGTCACATTGTCGCGCAGTTTCTGCACCCGCTGCGGCTCGCGCATCAGCACCTCGATCGCCTTGTCTGCACTGCACGCGACGGAACACGGCAGAGCGTTGGAAAAGAGCGTTGGTCGGCCTCGCTGAATGAGCAGATCGATCGCCGAGCGCGAACCTGCGATGTATCCACCAGCCGCGCCGCCGAGTGCCTTGCCGAGCGTGCCAGTGAAATAGTCAACCTTCGTCGCCGCCATCAACCAGTGCTCGTGCGTTCCACGCCCAGTCTCGCCCATCACTCCAGTTCCGTGTGAATCATCCACGATCAGCAGTGCGCCGAATTCATCGCACAGCGCGCGTATGGCTGGAAGGTCGGCGATATCGCCCTCCATTGAAAAGACTCCATCGGTGACGACCCACATGGTGCCAGTCATGTCAGGATTCGCACGCGCTTGCACCAATTTCTCGCGCAGAACTGCCATGTCGTTGTGGCGATACACACCGCGCAGCAAGCCTTTCTTGATCGAGACAGCCAGTCGAATGCCATCGATGATCGACGCATGATTCAGCTCGTCCGAAATGATGATGTCGCCGGGCTCGCACAGCGTTGGGAAAATCGCCTCATTTGCGTTCCAACAACTTGTGAATGAGTATGCCGCCTCGACTCCATAGAAACGCGCGATGCGTTCTTCAAGTCGCTCGTGACAATCGAATGTGCCGCAGATGAATCGCACGCTCGCGGTGCCGGCGCCATACTTGCGGATTCCCTCGTGCGCGGCTTCGACCACTTCAGGATGATTGGCCAGTCCAAGATAATTGTTGGAGCAAAGGCAGACGACTTCGCCGCGCCCACGCAACCGAACCGTCGCATCCATCGGTCCTTCGATGGTCTGCAGATGCTTCAGCTGGCCCGATGTGCGGAGCGATTCGAGAATCTCTCGCGTGCGCGATGGAAATGTCACAGCAGAGGTTGCGGTCATTCCGCAAGGATATCGCGGCCCGTGCCAGCGGCGGCGCGAGCGACGGACGCCATCTCAGACCGTGGCCGAGTTGGCGTATCGACTTGCGATGCGCGGCAACAGATACTCGCTGAACGCTCGTTCAAGCGTGTATGTCGCGGTCCAGCTCCAATCGGCGCGTGCGGCAGAATCGTCGCATTCCTGCGGCCAAGAGTCGATGATGGATTGCCGGCCCAAGTCTGGCTCGAACGAAATATCCGCCTTGGGGAAGGCTTGACGAACGAGTGTGGCGAAATCCTCGGCGCTCGGCGAAAAGCTGGCAGTGTTGTACACCGAGCGGGTCAGCGCCGACTTGGGAGCGCGCATCAACCGCACCGTCGCATCAATCGCCTCGGGCATCGTCATGAATGGAATCCGAGAATCGGGACGAACAAAGCATCGATACGCGCGCCCCGCAGCTGCGGCGTGAATCATCTCAGGGCCGTAATCACTCGTGCCGCCCGACGGCATCGTCTCTGCCGAGATGATTCCTGGAAATCGAATCGAACGAAAGTCGACTGGATGTTCAAAGCGATCCTTGGCGAGTTTGCGATAGTGATGGTCGTAATAGCGACCGAGATGTTCGCCAGTGAGTTTGTTGCATCCATACATCGTGTGCGGTTCGCAGAACTGACCCTCCGTGACGGCACCTGCCTTGCGCTTGGTCGCCAAATCTGGCACACCATAGACCGCGATCGAACTTGGAAAAAAGAATCGCACCGTTCGTCCATGCGAGCGCGCCTGCTCGGCGGCGAGATGCAGCAAATTCAGTGTTCCGCCAACATTCACTTGATGCGCCGTTTCAGGTGCGAATTCGCTGCGTGTCGAAAGGAGCGCCGCAAGGTGATACATCTCGGTGATCTCATACATCGCTAAGAGACGCTCAAGCAGTGCGTGATCGCAAATGTCGCCGACATATGCGTCATCACAGTGCTGGCGAATCTCAGGCGAAAGTGCGCGAATGTCCACGGCGATGATCGCGACGCGACTGTCCTTGCCACTCTGTTCTCGAGCGCCATTCAGCGCGCACAACAATCCGTGCCCCAGCTCGCCACCAGCTCCCGTGACGAGAATCGCCGTGGTTCGCTGTTGTCCAGTTAGTGATGCGTGCGGTGTATGCGTTTGGTTCTTTGGCAACATTCGTTCCCAAGATAATCGAATCGGCGATGGATGCGGTTGGCTTACAGAACGCAGCCATTCTTCAGCAGCAACTCGCGCGTCGCAATCGAGCCCGCCACCTCGCCCATCTTGTCGCCTTCGAACTCGACGCCAACCCAGCCGCGGTACCGAGCATCCCGCACGATGGACATCATTCGCGCATAATCGATGGTCGTTTCCTCGCCTGCGGCGTCGAATTCAAAACTCTTCGCACTGACCGCGCGTGCGAAGGGAATCATCGCCTTCACTCCGGCGTATCGATCCGCGATCGTTCCATCGGCACACTTAAAATTACCGAAGTCTGGCAGAGTTCCAGAATTCGTCGCGGCGGATCCTCGAATCACCGACACCACCCACTGTCCGTCGCACGAAAGTCCGCCGTGATTTTCTACGATCACATTCAACTTCATCGGCGCAGCGATCGCACAGAGTTGGTTCAGACCATCCGCACACAATGGGACTTGCTCGCTGGGAGTGCCAACACTGCGCGCATTCACCCGAATGGAGTGGCATCCCAGCGCCGAAGCGGCATCGAGCCATCTGCGATGAGCTTCGACCGCCTTGCGCCGCGCCGCGACATCGGGATCACCGATGTCACCCTCGCCATCGCACATGATGAGCAAACTCACAACCCCAGCGTCGGTCGCGCGCTTCTTGAGATCCTCAACCCACTTCCCGTCCAAGGGCAAATTTTTATAAAAGGTGCTGACATACTCCACCCCCATCACGCCGCATGACTGGTGTGCAAATGGCGGGAAGTTGAGCGGGTCAAGTTCGCCGCGCTGAATCATTCTGTGCAAGGACCACTGCGCGAGACTGATGCGATTGGGCGGCAGCGCCGGCGATGCGGCTGCCGTCGTGTCGATTTGGGAATGGCCGTGCGCCCCGGCTTGCTTCACAACTGTCGCCGCCGCGCCAAGAAGAAGCAGTTGCACAACGGAGCGCCGAGAGAGTTCATTGTTCATAAGGACTCCAGCTTGCGGGATCGAAATTTGAAACAATGAGGATAACGAGTTCCATTGTGGGTAGACTTGGAGAATGCTCAAAAAGCTTTCCTTTATCGTCGCAATCTCGACCATCGCCCTCTCCTGTACTGGTGCTTTCGCGCAAGATGCAGCAGCGCCCGCGGCAAGTTCGCCGCCCAATCCACAAATCCAGAAGGCGTTGGTCAATATGCAAGTCGAATTGAACGCACTGCACACACTCATGCATTCCATCGGCAACGCGCGCGTTAATTCCGAAGACCGTATGAAGGCGATGATGGATTTCATGAAAGAAAAGAATCTGCTCGACGGCTGGTACACCTATTCATCTGCCACGAAAGACCTCCCCACTGGGACTTCATTCAACAGTGGCTATCAAGTTGCGCTGGCCAACGAGAAAGAACTTGGCACACCCAAGCTGGATACGCAGGATCTCGATGCGATGACCACCACTGTCGCGGCGACCACCACGATGGCCCAAGAATCTTGGAACGCGCAGAACAAAAACTTCCAGAATGTTTCTGTTCTTTCGGCCTATCTGCAGTCCAAGAACCAACTCGTTGCCTATCAACAATGGGCACCCGCTCATGCAGCCCAGCAGCGTGCGGCAAACACGGCTCGCTATGCCGCGGAGAATCAACAATCCGACCAACAATATCAGGCCTACCTCAGCCACCTCGACGCTTTGCATCAGAAGTGGGATAAGCAGCCCCACGGAACTGGAGAGGACTTCAATTATGGCTTCAGCCAAGGGCTTGGACCAAATGAAGGCGGAAGTGGAACTCTCGCCGACTCCGACAATCAAAATATTTCGAGTTCTGGTGGTGTCGGAATCAATTCGCCAAATGTCAATGGTGTCAACACTCCATGGAATTACGCAGGATCTCAGGGCGGGTATTACCCAGGTGCGTACGGCGCGAGCAGTGGTTACTACTCCGGCACCAATTACAACTCCTACTCTGACAGTTATCCAGATCTCTATGGATACCCTTCTAGAACAGACTTCGGGGCCAGCGGCTTTGGACCAAATGGACTCAACAATGTTTGGAGTCGGACGAATCCACGCGGAAATCCGCGACTTCCAAACGGCGCGGGCCAACCGAGTGGACCGCGCGGCGTTGGTCAAGTTGGCGGACCCAGCGGCGCAGGTCAAGTTGGTGGACCAGGCGGTGCGGGTCGCGTGAATGGGCCAGGTGGCGCGGGCGACGCGGGTGGCGCAGGCGGCGCAGGCGACGGTCGACGCTGATTTTTAAAGACAGCTTTGGACAAAGGCGATGGTTCAGTGATGGATTGCTCAAGCATGCATGATCATGCCTGACATGCCTGACATGCCTGACATGCCTGACATGCCTGATCATGCGTTGATCCACCGCACGCCCAAATACAAATCCCCTACTCCCATTCAATGGTGGCGGGCGGCTTACTCGAGATGTCATAGACAACTCGATTGACACCCTTCACTTCATTGATAAGTCTGCTTGAGATTGTTGCAAGCACTTCGTATGGCAATCGCGCCCAGTCGGCGGTCATGAAATCTTGCGTTGTCACCGCGCGCAATGCGACGACGGAATCGTATGTCCGTCCATCGCCCATCACGCCCACACTGCGCACAGGCAGAAGCACAGCGAAAACCTGATCGGTCTTGCGATACAAGTCGGCGGCGACGATTTCCTCAAGCAATATCTCATCGCATGCGCGCAAGATGACAAGCTGGTCCTCGCTCACTGTGCCAAGACATCGCACAGCAAGCCCCGGTCCTGGAAATGGATGGCGCCACACAATGTGCGCGGGCAAACCAAGCACCTCGCCGAGAGTACGAACCTCATCCTTGAACAAGTGGCGTAGTGGTTCGATCAATTCGAACCCCAAATCCGCGGGTAATCCACCAACATTGTGATGCAGTTTGATGTTGGCGGCTGTACCCGCATGCCCGTGACCGCTTTCGATGACATCGGGATAGAGAGTTCCCTGCGCGAGAAACTTCACATCGCCCTCGATGCTCTTGGCAGCTTCGCGGAAGACTTGAATGAATCGATGACCAATGCGTCGGCGCTTTTCTTGAGGGTCGCTGATCCCCGCAAGATCGGCCAGAAAATCGGCCCGTGCATCCACGACACGAAGATCGACATCGAAGTGATCTTTAAAAGTCGACTCAACGAGTTCGCGCTCGCCATTTCGCAGCAGACCATTGTCAACGAAAATGCAGACCAGTTGCCGACCGATCGCCTGAGCCAGCAACGCCGCAACAACCGAACTATCCACGCCGCCCGAAAGCCCGCAGAGAACTCGCGCATCGCCAACCCGCTCGCGCACTCGTGCGCATTCCGTGACGACAAAGTCCGACATCCGCCACGATCCGCGACACGCGCAAGAACGGAAGAGGAAATTACGAATGATGTCCATGCCGTGCGGCGTATGGGTGACTTCGGGATGAAACTGCACGCCGAAAATTTTCCGCTTGACATCGCCCACCGCGGCAAACGGACATGTCGGCGTGGACGCCAGCACTTCGAATCCCTTGGGAAGTTCCAGAACCTGATCTCCGTGGCTCATCCAAACGGTCGAATTTGACGGCACCCCCAGCAATAAACCGCTTGCATCGCGCACCTGCAGAGTGGCGCGGCCATACTCTCGAGTCGCCGCGCCCTCAACCTTTGCGCCCATCATCTGCGCAGTCAATTGCATTCCATAACAAATTCCCAGTATCGGAATGCCTAACCCAAAGAGCGCCGGATCACAGCGCGGTGCGCCTGCGTCTGCGACACTTGATGGCCCACCCGAGAGAATAATTCCCACGGGCTTGTGCGCCAACAATTCCGCGACTGGCGCGTCGGGTCGAACGAGCAAACTGTAGACGCCCGCTTCGCGCACGCGCCGAGCAATCAACTGCGCATACTGGCTACCAAAGTCCAGGATCAGGACTGTTTCCGTCGGTGACGGTTGAGAATGGGCGCTCGAAGAATTCATGGGAATATCGCAAATCCGAGGGAGGGATAGTAACGGCGATTACGCTATCCTCGCGTGGGTGCAAATGTTTTTGATCACGACCAACCCGCGAGAATTGTTGACGCACATGATCCGATCGTCGATTGGTGTTGCGGTGATCAGTGCGAGTGCGACACTGGTCTTGAACGGCTGTGCGCCAAGCGCCACCGAGGGCGGTTTTTCCAATCCATCCCCAGGGGCACGCGTTTACGCGATCCAAGATGCGGTCAAGTTCAACCGCCGCGAGCAGATACCGCAAATCGTCGAATGCCTTTGCGCAGACGATGACCTGTTGCGCTACTTGTCCATCGGCGCCTTGCAACGCATGACTGGGCAAGATTTGGGTTACCAATTTGATGATCCTGAACCGCTGCGATTTGTGGCGTATGAGCGGTGGCGGCAGTGGACGATTGATCAGAAACTTGCCCCGCCCGAACAGGCCTATTCCTCGACGATCTATCCACCATCGCGTCCGCGACCTCAGTGGTAACGAACATGGAGCGCGAGCCAGAATTCAGCATTCGCATCTGCAGCGATCCGCATCTGCTGGCGACCGTTCGCGCCACGATTGATGCGCTGGCCAAAAATGTCGGGTTCAATGACAAGTCCAGAGCACTGCTCACTCTTGCGGTCGATGAAGCCTTAGCCAATGTCATTCGTCACGGATACGAAGAGCGCACCGACGGCATGATCTGGATCAATCTCTGGCGAGTTCGCAATCCACCTGGTTTACGCATTGTCGTGGATGATCTTGGCAAGTCCGTTGATCCAGCCAAGATCAAGGGACGCGATATCGCCGACATTCGACCCGGCGGACTTGGCGTTCACATCATCAAAGAAACCATGAACGAGGCACGCTGGGAAGCGCGTCCCGAGGGCGGCATGAGGCTGACCCTGGTGAAATGGCTTTCGTCGCAAGAACTCGAGGCTTTGTCATCAACCCAATCGGAGAACACATCACCGTGAATCACGAACTCGTTATCGAACAAAGCACCATCGGAGACATGATTATCCTTCGGCCAAAGGGTGACATCGACATGTCGCGCGCATCGACCGTGAAGAAGTCGATCGCCGAAGTCGTCAAGTTGCGCCCCGCAAAGATGGTGATCGACCTGGCTCAGGTTGAATATCTCGATTCCTCAGGTATCGCAACGCTGATTGAAGCACTTCAAATGACGACACGCAACAAGATGAAATTCGCCCTCGTCGCAGTCGGTCCCAAGGTGCGCAGCGCATTTGAAATCACCAAGCTGATCACCATGTTCAACATTTGCGCAACGGTCGACGACGCAGCTAAAATCTAAATCGATATCCCTGAACAACGCATGAGCAACGCATGAGCAACGCCAACCATCCATCATTGAGCCAACGCACCGTGAACTCGATCAAGCGATTACCAGATCAATACTGGAATATCTGGACGGATGTTCTGGGGCTCATCGGATCTTGGGCCAGCTTGATGATCGATGTCATGACATGGGTCATTCGCTCGGTCATTCTTCGGCGCACACGCTTTGGCATCCGCGCACTCACTGTGCAAATGGTGCGCGTGGGACTGAAATCCATCGGGATCGTGCTGCTCGTCTCGGCTTGCATCGGCATCATCTTGGCGCTCCAGACCGCGCCAAGCTTGGCTGAGTTTGGGCAAGTCGACAAGGTCGCCAACCTGGTTGGAGTTGCGGTCTTGCGCGAACTCGGTCCACTGATCGCAGCGATTGTGCTCACTGGTTTCGCTGGAGCTTCCATCGCCGCAGAACTTGGCACCATGAAAGTCGGCGAGGAAATCGAAGCACTCGACGCGATGGCACTCAACCCCATCCGATTTCTGGTGATGCCCCGCGTCATCGCAACCACGGTCAGCTTGGTCATCTTGACAATCTTCGGCGATATCTGCTCGGTGTTCTTTGGAGGTGTGGTGGGAGTCTTTGTGCTGGAAATCCCATACGAGGTCTACAAGTTAAACACGCTGAGTCAATTGACACTCGTTGATTTCAACACCGGACTTGTCAAGGCAGTTGTCTTTGGAACCCTCTTAGGCTTGATCGCCTGCACCAACGGACTGCGAGTCACAGGCGGAGCAGCCGGAGTCGGCCGCGCAACAACGAACACTGTGGTCCAAACCACAGTCGCCGTTGTGGTGTGCGACTTGTTGTTCTCTGCGCTCTTCTACAGCCTTGGGCTGAACTAATCCAGTTCAGCCTCGCAACCCACTGTACGAATCATTCCCGCTGCTCTCAAATCCGCTTCGCGTTCTTCGCACGCGGCGGGTCGAATCCAGCGCGATCGAGCAGCTGCGCTCCTTCAATCGTTGTCGCATGTTCAACAAGTTGGGTCAGCACATCTTGGGGTGTTTCAACAAGGTATGCATGCATTTCCTGAATCAACCGATGACAACCGGCCGATCGACCTGAATGGACAGGTCCTGGCAGCGCCATACAACACCGATTGATTTCGCAGGCGATGTTCGCTGTGATGATCGCGCCAGACCTCGTCGCCGCCTCGATGACCAGCGTGCCCAAACTCAGTCCTGCGAGAATGCGATTGCGACTTGGAAAACGGTCTGGAGTTGCCGGAGCCTGCATCGGACACTCGCTCACAACAGCACCACCAGACGCGACGATTTCATCGAGCAACTCGATGTGCTCAAGAGGATATGGTTCCCTCAATCCTCCACCGATGACTGCGATGGTTCGCCCTTCGGCACGCAGCGCACCTCGGTGAGCTTCAGCGTCAATGCCGCGTGCCGCACCCGAGACAACGGCCACATCACTGCACGCCAGAACACCCGCGAAATACCCCGCCTGCTCGATTCCGTACGCACTCGCGCGGCGCGATCCAACAACCGCGACCGACCACGCATCGTTTGGCAAAAATTCTCCGCGAATCCACAAGACGATTGGAGGATCCTGACTCGCCGCCAACATCGATGGATAATCTCGATCACCCAGCACGATCAATCCAGCGCCAAGCGGTTCCATCATTCGCCTCTGTGCATCGGGATCGCTGCGAGCCAACCGCTCGCGCAAGAGCGGTGCACCCTTGCTCGCGCCCGGCTCGACGGATTCCAACAATTGTTCGAGCAATGTTCCACCACGGGCGGCTTCCAACGCCAGCGCATCGAGCCCTCCCGCTCGTGCAACAGCCGCACGCCATGCGCGAGGCGCTCGATCAAGCGCCTCAGCGCAGCGCAAAGTTCCATCGTTCAATTCATCAGGCATTCGTGGCATATGCGACCTCGGTGGCAACCTAGGTCACTGCCAATCGATTTCTCAAATCAGATCGGTTTTTCTTGTATCGGCAGAGCGGGACCGAAGATCAATCCCAGAAAAACGCAGAAAGCCCCAGCAGCAATCACCCAAAGCCGCTGCGAACCAAGCGTCCAGCGTGCCAGCAATGTGTCAGGGTATGGATCAACCTCATAATTCGGCGGAGCAACGCTCGCCTCGATCCAATCACTCGGCGTTGCATCAATCGAAGTCGCGATCAAGAGTGCGGTCTCTCCGCGCGGCATCAGGTTCAACTGACTCGCGGCCAAGCGCCGCACGAGTCCCTGATCACCCGCCTTCAAGTCGTCGAGAAAACGAGAGCACGCCGACATGCGAGCAAAGTTGTGTTGTTCGGCACATCGAATGGTCTGAAGTTGATTGCGCATCGAGTGCACCTTCTCAGCCTCGGGGATGACAGCAGCGCACACGATCAGCGCAACGCCACCGACAAGAAAAAGCCACCCCGGGTCAGGATTGAAGAAGGGCAACGACACGCGCATCCTCAACAAATCGGCAGATTGCGCCGTTTCTGTTGAGGATTCTCAGCCTCAGACTGCTGGGGGAGCTTCGGTGGTGGAATCCATCGAGTCCAGAATCTGGCGCAGTTGTGCACGCATGGCCGGCGCACCCCAGAGAATGTCATACTCGATGCGCCAATTGCAACGCTGAACACGGCACTGCCCCGAGAAAATGAAAGGTGAGTTGGTCAGCACCAGTGTGCATGAATCGAACGAGCAGTCGACGAAAGCATTCCCCGCCAGATGCAAGGTTTGCCCAACGAAGGAACGCTTTTCATGGCGCGTGAGTTGAATCTGCCCCGCCTGATTGGTCGCGGCTCCAGCGCCTGCGGCAGCTGCTGGAGAATTGGCGGCGGGTGGATTGGAGCCTGATGGATTGGAGCCACCCGAACCCAAACTCCAAGGTCCGCTGGCACTACGAAGAGGCGAAGAGTGAAGAATGTTCATTGTGAGATCTCTCCTATTGATTGATGTCAGTCATGCGATCAGAGCGACGCAGCAAAGCATGAAGCGAATTGCCAACTCAGTTGCAAACTCAGTTGCAAACAGAGTCGCCAACCGAAATCCTAACCCAGATCTGGGAAACTTTTACGAACGATTCCCACCAGGTCCTTGACATGCGCGACAGATTCATCAAAGAGTTTCTGCTCGGCTGGATTGAACTTGATCTCGACGATGCGCTCCATTCCATTGCTGCCCAGAACGCATGGAACACCGACGAAATATCCAGCGCCCTTCTGTCCGCGCGCGACACCGAACGCATCCTCGCAGTACGCCGCGCATGGCAGAATTCGTTTCTTGTCCTTGATGATCGACTCCACCATTTGAATCGTGCCAGATGCAGGAGCGAAGTAAGCACTCGTTCCCATCAGTTGCACGATTTCGCCGCCGCCGACTTTCGCGCGCTGGGTGCATGCCTCGATCTTCTCAGCCGAGAGCAACATTTCAACGGGAATTCCATGCACACTAGTGAATCGCGCCAGCGGAACCATGTCGTCACCGTGTCCGCCCAAGAGCAGTGCTTGAATATCCTCAACTGAGCAGCCGATTTCCATCGCCAAGAACGCGCGAAAACGCGCCACATCGAGGCATCCAGCCTGGCCGAGAATTCGGTTGGTTGGAAACTTCGATGCCTTCCATGCGGTATAGACCATCGCATCAAGCGGATTACTCACGACGATCATCACAGCGCTGGGCGAATGTTGCGCGACCTGCTCGGCGACTTCCTTCACGATCTTGACATTCGTTGCGATCAAATCATCGCGGCTCATACCCGGCTTGCGCGGAATGCCAGCCGTCACGACCACGACATCGCTGCCTGCTGTGTCGGCGTAGTCGGATGTTCCAGTCACGCGCGAATCAAATTCCTCAATCGGTCCGCAGCATGCCAAGTCGAGGGCCTTGCCCTTTGCGACACCAACTCGATCGGGAATGTCCAACAACACGATGTCTCCAAGTTCCTTGGCTGCTGCCCAGTGGGCGCAGGTTGATCCGACATTTCCAGCTCCGATGATTGAGATTTTGGCGCGACGCATGATGATTGATGCTCCGTGAAGGTTGCGAATGGAAGGGTCAAGATCATAGCGATCGGGCGACGCATGGTTTCCCGCCGTCGTGCCCCATGCGAGTTCATGAATGCAAAGCGGCGGACCCCGCTGTGGGACCCGCCGCACGCAATGCGCCAGAATGGACTCGAACCATCGACCTCACCCTTATCAGGGGTGTGCTCTAGCCAGCTGAGCTACTGGCGCAAGGGGGAACGAGTATAGCCAAAGCACTTTCATCCGCACGGCCGTCGCTCCGCGCGCATTGATGCGGCAGTGATTTCACCATCCATCGCTCGACGAATCTGCCGCTCTCCTCACCATTCCGGAGTGGAACCGAAGATAGGTTCGAGCACATCCTTGATCGTGATGATGCCGATGGGTTGCGCGCCGTTGCCGTCAGCAACAATCGCCATCGTTCGGCGCGATGCTCGCATACGGCGCGCGGCTTCCATCACGAGTGTCTTGGGTTCGATGATCAACGGTTCCTGTGCGAGCGTCGTCAACGAGACCGAAGGCTGAAGAATTGCGTCGAGCGTCGAGACAATACCGACCACCGATACGGTGCCATTCTCGTGTGTGACGATCGGCACACGGCTGAATGCCTGCTGAGAGAACAACGCTGCGCGCTCGGATTCCGACGCACTTGCAGGCAGTGAGATCACACGGCTCCACGGCACAGCGCAGTCCGCGACCGACCGCTCAGCAAGTCCGAAGAGACGATCGGCCATCTCAAGATGAACGGTCTTGATCAAGTCGCTTTCGATTCCATCGCGCAGCGACTGCAGGATGCGCTGACGGTTTGGAGCATCCTGATCTGCACGGAACCCCAGCAAGTATGAGGCGAAATCGCTGAGAAATCGAACGACTGGAACAAGGCCCGTCCAAGTCAAGAGGATGCGCAACACCAAGAGGATGCCCGAACACGCATAGGTCCATGAATTGGTGAAGACCCGAAAGAGTTCCTTGGGAAGCGCATCGCCGAAAAGAAAGACCAGCGGAAGCACGACGACAGTGTTGATCAACGCCACACTCATCGGATCGTGCGAGACCGATTCGACGGCCGCCGTGGTCGCAGCACTCAATCCAGCGTGCGCGAGATTCACGCCGACCAACAGCGTTGCGAGTAATCGGTTGGGATGTTGCAGCTCACTGCGCAAGCGCTTGGCGGACGGGATGTTCTTCGCGGCGCGTGCCGCCAGTCGCACGCGGTTCAGCGTGTAGATGCCAGTCTCCATACCAGCGAGCAATCCGCAGATCAGCAGCGCGCAGACTCCGATGACGATTGGAAGCACCATTAGGAATGCTCCCCGCTCGGATCATCCGAATCACTTGTGCTGCGTACGACATCGAGGGTGCGAGCGCGACCGCGATCGACCTCGACCACGCGCAGTTGCAGCGATCCAAACTCGAAACTCTGCCCGACCTTGGGCAGATCTTCAAGCGCTTCCAGAGCGATCCCCCCCACCGTCGATGCACGGGTGAGTTGAATCGACACGCCGAAATGTGCACAAAATGCGCGTGACGACATCTTTCCATCGACACGCGAGGTTCGTGCATCGATCTGCTGCGGAGCGTTTGGCGCAACTTCGTCAGGCGCGACAATATCTCCGACAATTTCCTCGATCGCATCTTCGAGTGCGACCACCCCCGCTGTGCCGCCGAATTCATCGACCACGATTGCGAGGCTGACCTTGCGAGTACGAAAGAGTTCAAACAACTGCTCGAGCATCGCGATTTCCGGCACGATCACTGGCGTTTGCATGTACGGTTCGAATGAAGCGTCCTCCCCCTTGGAGTCAAGCAGGTATCGACGCACATCCAAAATGCCAACGATGCGATCTTTCGTGGATTCATAGACGGGCAATCGCTTCAAGCCGCTGTCGCGAGCGAGCCGCACAACTTCGCTGCGCGGTGCACGACGCGCAAGCGAAAACATTTCTGTGCGATGGGTCATGACATCCCGCACGCGGGCGCGTCGAAGGATCAACAATCTGCCGAGCAACTCTTCTTCCTCCACAGAAATATCGCCACCCACGCGCGCGACCGCCACAAACTCGCGCAATTCCTCAGCTGTCGGACCAGAAGGTGGGACGGATGGAGCGGTCAGTCGTTGCAGCGGAACGAAGACCACCCACTCGATGACCGCGCGAATCGGCGTCACCACTTGACACATCAAAAGGATCGGCCGTGCGATGATCGGTGCAATGCGAAAGCGCAGCGAATTGCCCAGCATTTTTGGCAAAACTTCACCGAGCACGATGAGCGCAATCACCTCTGCGATGCCGACTGCGAACTTGACTTCGACGGACCACTTCGTCGCGGCGAGCGCGACAGTGCCGACCGCGAAATAGAGCGAATTGGCCGTCACGCTTCCAAGCAGCACGGTGAGCAAGAGGCGACGAGGATGCTCGAGCAATTTCTCGATCACACGACTCGCACTCGGGCGCTCGCGTTGCAATCGCCAGCGATCGTCGGCGGTCAATCCAAAATAGACGGTCTCCGAGGCAGAGGAGACTGCGGCGAGACAGAGGAAGATCGGCATGAGCAGGATCATCGATTCATTCAAGCCGTTCATGGTCCGTGCTCCGATCGGCGAGATTCGCGCAACCGATCCGCCTCGTGTGCCAACCGCATCAGCGCGCGCAGATATGCAGCCACCGATCGAGCGTCGATCCAGTTGATGGTTGGCACTGCGCATGCAGCGGCAAGGCGATCAAGCGCACCTCGCCGTTCGTTGCGCAACCATTGGTCGAATTCGCAGACTGCGGCCGCATCATGACCGTCTTCGATGAACTCGCGGCGCTCAAGGAGTTCCATCAATTGTTTCGCACCGAGCGGCACGGCTCGGCCATGAGGATCTTCGAGAGCGATCAGAGCCTCCGCACGCAAGAGTGGATCGGCCAATGTCGCGCCTGCCGCATTGATCTTCGCCGACTTGCCAATCGCCAATTCGCGGGCGATTCCATCCGGCTGCCGATCGGGGTGACAGCGCAACACCGCGGTCGTTTGCGCCGTGATCACATCCTGTAAATTCACTGCAAAACAGCGGGTCAATCCAAGAATTGCAAATGGATCATCCACGCAACATCCCCCACTGGCGTGACAACCGATTGCGACTCATTTTCCCGAAGATGGATCTTCCTTGGGCGCAGAATTTGTTGCGGGTGAATCCGCTCTGCGAACACTCGGTGGCTTGGGGGTTTTGGTCCGTGCGGTCGGTGCAACGGGCGTCGCATCCAACTTGATATCCGGCTTAATATCTGGATCGGCATCCCGATTGACATCCGCAGGCGAACTCGCTGGTGGCGGCAAGGGCGGAGATGCTGGAGCGCCTGGAACTGGCAATCCAGTGCGAGAGAATCCAGATGATCCACCCGGACGAAATGGTTGAGGCGAGCGATAGTTTGCACCAGCGGGTGAGCCTGAAAGGTCTGAGCCATGGACGCCTGGGGCGGCGCTGCCGAAGTCGCGGCGAACATTGCCTCGACTCGTTGGCCGACTCGATGGGCGACCCGATGGCGGTCGACTTGGAATGCGCGGTGGTCCGTCACCCATGCCGGTGCGATTGCTCATGCCACGATTCATACCGCCGCTTTGGCTTGGCAATCCCGTCATGCCTGACATGCCTCTCATGCCACCACCCCCACCGCGTGATGGAGGAGCCTTCTTGGGTGGTAATCCCTTGCGCTTTTTTACTGATTCGTTGGCGACAATCGGCCGTCCTTTCAGGATGTGCCCGTTGATTGTCTCAATCACCAATTGCCCGCGAACTTGATCGCGAAACATCGCGATTGCAAAGCAGCGGCTCTCGCCCGTCTGCGGGTCCATCACCAGTACGAGATCTTCGATGTCGGTGAATGGAGCCATCAGCTCCTTCATCTCATCGAGTGTGACACTATTTTCTAAATTTCCGATGTAAATCTTGAACATGAGCGAGTCATCAAACTACCCCGGTTTGAATTTGCGCAACAACATAGTACCCACAGAACTGGCGGCGATGCAACGGACAAAAACAAACATTTTTCAAGTCCAAATCGAAGCGATGGTCAACCCAAATGCAATCGATCCGGTCACCAAACTAAAAAGAGCCCTGCCCGGTTACCCGAGCAGGGCTCATGAAGTCGGCGATGACCTACTTTCCCGCTGAGCAGTATCATCGGCAGCGAAAATTTCACTTCTGTGTTCGGGATGGGAACAGGTGTTTCCTTTCGCTTATCGTCACCGACAAATCCCTCAGAATCCGCTAGGACCCTCAGGGAGGAAGTCGAGGTCCGATGTCGCATGATCAAACTTGAACGGCGCATGGCCGAACAAGACATGATCAATACAAGTGATTTTCAGTTTGAAACAAACAACCTTAAAGCTAGTTGACATTGCTGCAGTTTCCACTGAATCTTGCGATTCAGAAATACGGAATCTGGTAGACAAGGCCAAGCACTCGACCGTTAGTACCGCTTAGCTCAACGAATTACTTCGCTTACACATGCGGCCTATCAACCCGGTGGTCTACCGGGGGTCTTACGTCTTGCGACATGGAATAATTATCTTCAGGGGGGCTTCCCGCTTAGATGCTTTCAGCGGTTATCCCTGCCGTACTTAGCTACCCAACTATGGACCGAGCGGTCCAATTGGCACACCAGGGGTACGTCCAACCCAATCCTCTCGTACTAGGGTTGTATCCCGTCAATATTCCTACGCCCATGGCAGATAGGGACCGACCTGGCTCACGCCGGTCTGAACCCAGCTCGCGTTCCGCTTTAATGGGCGAACAGCCCAACCCTTGGGACCGCCTTCAGCCCCAGGATGCGAAGAGCCGACATCGAGGT